>Ga0208512_100127_pt1 | contig 29975 bp, 25 predicted proteins | sample LakWasMet40_LOW7_2_FD_183880 | JGI IMG/M metagenome (GOLD analysis project Ga0208512, IMG submission 183880) | Freshwater sediment methanotrophic microbial communities from Lake Washington under simulated oxygen tension - Sediment Metagenome... | ecosystem: Environmental > Aquatic > Freshwater >...
TCTGCGTTTCCCCGAGGAATTTCTCCACGCCCCATTTCTCGAGCAGGTATTTCAGGCGGGCCTTCTTGCGGTTGGTGCGGTCGCCGTTCTCGGCGAAGACGCGGATCATCGCGGCCGACACGGCGACGGCCTGGGCCGGAGTGATGAGCAGGCCGGTGTCGCGGGCGAAGTCGAGGTGGCCGGTGATGCCGCCCAGTTGAACCCGGAAGTAGATTCCGGGTTCAACAGTTGAGGGTTGAGAGTTGAGAGTTGAGAGGGACTTCTCCGTGACGCGGCAGGCGATGAAGCCGATGTCGTTGGTGTCGGCGGCGACGGAGATGCTGCCGCCGTTGTCGAACGCGACGTTGAACTTGCGCGGCAGGCCGTAGAGGTCGCGCTGGTTGAGGATGTAGTGGTGCAGGCCCTTGGCGAAGGGGCGGACGTCAAGCAGCTCGCTGGGATCGAAGCCGCTGTTGGGCGAAGCGGTGACGTTGCGGATGTTGTCGGCACCAGCGCCGCGGGAGGTGAGGCCGAGTTCCTGGATGCGGGTCAGGACCTTGACGAGGTCGCGCGGCTTGAACTCGCGGATCTGGAGATTGCCGCGGGTGGTGATGTGCAGGTAGCCGCCGCCGAGTTCGTCCGCGAGATCGGCCAGGCCGTGGCACTGTCCGGATGTGATCTCGCAGGCCGGGACGCGCAGGCGGAGCATGAAGCTGTCCTGGGCGGGGGCGACGTAGAAGAGCCCGTGGAACTTGAAACGGTAGGTGTTCTCCGGGTCGGGAAACTTGTCCTCGTCGGCGTGGCGCAGCAGCCGCTCCCAGGCGTCGAGCGGGTTCTCGTCGTATTTCCAGCGCTCCTCCTTGCAGAGGTCGCCGAGCGGCGTGCCGTGGAAGGCGGCCTCGGGGGCGGCGAGGTTGCCGCCGGTGGCGGCCGCAGTGTCGGCCGTCAGCTGGCCGGCCGCGTTGTTGCCGACGAAGGCGCCGCTTGCCAGCACGCGCGCCATAAAGCCCTGCAAATACTCCTTCTGCTCGGGCGAGAAGGGTTCCGGTGCGGCGGGAATCTGGGCGGCGGGCATGGCGCCCAAGACAGAGCGGGCGACATGCCAGAGGGGGTGTTTTTACGGATTACCAATCCCGAAATATTTCATGACTGGGATGAATCCGGTTCATGGCAGAATCGGATCCGGGGGCACACAATACGCCCCGCCGGACGGGGACCGGCTCACAGATTCAGGGTGAGCTGGACGTAGTAGTAGCTGGAATCCTTCGAGCCGGCGGTGGCGAGGGACTGTTTGATGTAGTCACCGCGGAAGTAATGGCTGACGGCGGCCTCGATCTGGGCGTAGGGCTTGAAGGTCCACGCAGCGATCAGGTCGACCTCGGTGCCGAGCTGGCGGCTGTAGGCCGGGTTGATGCGGTAGCCGCCCCCGCTGCCGACGGCGGCGCCGGTGAAATTGCGCGGGACGCCGGCGACGTTATACCAAAAGTCGGTCGTGCGGCTGAGGAACTGGAAGTGCACCTCGGCGGCGAGGCTGATGTTGGCCTTCGGCTTCACGGCGTAGGCGAAGCGGATGTCGTGGAGGTTTTGCAGGCTGTTGAGGTCCATGTAGCCGTAGTGCAGGTGGGTCGTGGCGAAAAGATTCTGGAAGGTCTGGCTCTTGCCGTCGGTGGAGCTCTTGTCACCGGTGGCGAAGCTGTAGAGCAGCGAGAGGCGCGGCTGCCAGGCGTGCTCGGTCCAGGTGTAGCCGCCCTGCAGGACGGTGGCCCAGGCATCCTGCTCGAGGCGCGGCGCGGCCAGCGCGGCGGCCACGGTGGCGGCGGGCGCGACGGCGGTGCGGTTGCCGAACTGATACATCAGCTCGACGCCGTAGTCCCACGCGTCGTAGGCGAGCGGCTTCGAGCGGATGCGGAAGCCGGCGGTGTAGAGGTCCTGCGCGCCGGGAAAACGGAAGGGGGCGGAGACGCCGGTCCAGTTGTCGCTGGCGATGCCGCGCTCGACGTTGCGGGCGAGCAGGTAGGCCTCGACGACCTCGTTCTTCGCCAGCGTGGGAAAGTTCAAGTAGGCGCCGGAGAAGTGGTCCTGGGAGTTGGCCTTGTTCAGGTTCTGATGGTCGTTGTAGACGAGGCCGCCGGTGAAGACGTCGACGCCGAACAGGGCGTTCTGCCAGCGGATCTTGGCGGCGTCGAAGGTGCGGGCGTTGTTGTTCCAGCGCAGGTGGCCGACGAGGCGCTGGTCGCCGTAGACGAGCTCCTGGCGGCCGAGCTTCAGCGAGACGGGAAACTCCTTGTGGTTGCCGATGAAGACGTAGGCCTGGTGCAGGTCCATCGGGCCGTCGCGCTCGGCGAGGCCCTTGCCGGGGGCGGCGGCGCCGAAGCGCTCGTCCTCGACCGAGTAGCTGGAGCGGCCCTCGACGAGGAAGGCCCAGGCCTTCGCCGTGTAGCCGACGCGCGGCATGATGCGCGTCAGGTAGTAGTGGTTGTTGTTGTCGTCCACGGCGCGCTGCGAGAAGTCCCAGTTCGAGCCCGCGTCGGTGAAGCCGGCGTCGTCTTTGCCCTCGGCGCGGAGGCGGACGTTCACGCCGATGTCCCAGGCGCTGAGGTAGACGTCCTTGGCGCGGATTTTCTCGTTGATGATGCCCGGGAACGGCCGGGCGGGGGGCGGCGGCACGTATTGGGCGACGGCGGTGGAGGCGGCGAGGGCAAGCGCGGTGAGCGCGGCGAGGCGGTGCAGTGGGTTCATGGTGTGCAAGGGCGGTCGGTGGGTGGTGAATCAGGCCGGGGTGACTGCACTAAGAAAGCGGTTGAAGGCGGAACGTTTCGCGGGCGGGGCCGCCGGCGGCGGGGGCGGGGAGCCGGCGGGCCGGGCCGGGCGGTGGTGCGATCGCTCCTCGAGGAAGCCGATGAGCTCCTCGCGGAGTCGGTAATACTCGGGGTCCTCGAGCAGTTGCTTGCGCGAGCGCGGGCGGGGGAATTTCACCTCGAGGATCTCGCCAACGGTGGCGGCGGGGCCGCTGGTCATCATGACGACGCGGTCGGAGAGGAAGAGCGCCTCGTCCACGTCGTGCGTGACCATGAGCGCGGTCTTCTGGTCCTTCTGCCAGAGGTCGAGCAGCACCTGCTGCAGCTCGGCGCGGGTGAGCGAGTCGAGCATGCCGAAGGGCTCGTCGAGGAGCAGCATCTTGGGCGAGAGGGCGAAGGCGCGGGCGATGCCGCAGCGCTGCCGCATGCCCTGCGAGAGCTCGGCCGGCTTCTTGTGCATGGCGTCGCCGAGACCGACGACTGTCAGGTAATACTCGACGATCTGCCGGCGTTCCTCGGGGTCGGCCGTGTAATAGACCTGCTCGACGCCGAGCATGACATTCTCGAAGGCGGTCAGCCACGGCAGCAGGCAGGGCGCCTGGAAGACGACGCCGCGGTCGGGGCCGGCGCCGGTGACTTCCTTGCCCGCGAGAATGATGCCGCCGTTGCTGACGTCGGTCAGGCCGGCGATCATCGAGAGGACGGTGGACTTGCCGCAGCCGGAGTGACCGATGAGCGTGATGAACTCGCCCTTGCGGACGCGGAGGTCGAAGTTCTCGACGATGACAGCCGGGCCCTTGGGGGTGTCGTAGACCTTGCCGAGCCGGGAGATTTCGAGAAAGGAGCTCATGAGTTGAGGGAGACGACCTCTTCCTTGATCTCGCTCGGGCGGAGCGGGCGGCGGCGGTCGGTGCGGGGCAGGTCGAGGTTCTCCGGCAGGATGTCGGGCAGGATGAGTTTCTGGCGGACGGTGCCGGCCCGGCGGCGCTCGCCGTAGCCGAGAAGCTCGTTGGTGACGAGGGCGCGCAGGCGCTTGAACCCGGGGTCGTGGTTGAGGGCCTTGCGGTCGCGCGGGCGGGCGAGAGTCACGGGGAAGGACGGCCCGAGCGTGGCGCCGGGGCCCGGGGTGAGCGGGATGATGCGGTCGGCGAGCAGGAGCGCCTCGTCGACGTCGTTGGTGATGAGGACGACGGTCTTCTTGTCCTTCTCCCAGATGCGCTCGAACTCGTCCTGCAGCGTGGCGCGCGTGAGCGCGTCGAGGGCGGAGAGCGGCTCGTCGAGCAACAGGATCTGCGGGTCCATCGCGAGGGCGCGGGCGACGGACACGCGCTGGCGCTGGCCGCCGGAGAGCTCGCGCGGGAGCTTGGCGGCGTGCGGCGTGAGGTTGACGGTGGCGATGGCGGTCTCGGCGATCTGCCGGCGCTTCTCGGCCGAGTGGTTCGGGAACACCTGGTCCACGGCGAGGGCGATGTTCTCCGTCACCGTGAGCCAGGGCAGCAGCGAGTAGTTCTGGAAGACGACGCCGCGATCCGGCCCGGGGGCGGTGACCTCGAGGTCGTTCAGCTTGACGGTGCCGGTGTCGGGGCGGGTGAGGCCGGCGATCATCGAGATGAGCGTGGTCTTGCCCGAGCCGGAGTAACCGACGATGGCGACGAACTCGCCGCGCTCGATGCTGAGGTTGACGTTGCTCAGCACCGGCGGGCCGCCGAAACCCTTGGAGACGCTGGTGAGTTCGAGAAAGGCCATGGGAAAGCTTAGCGGAAGTGGCGGATGGGTGCCTTGACGCAGGTTAAACGCTCTTGAAGCGCCGTTCGAGGACGCTCATCAGCCGGTCGAGGCCGAAGCCGACGAGGCCGATGACGATGATGGAGAGGATGATGTGCTCGTAGATGAGCGCGTTGTATTCCTGCCAGAGGAAGCCGCCGGCACCCGGGCGGCCGGTGAGCATCTCGGCGGCGACGATCGCCAGCCACGCGATGCCGAGCGACAGGCGGAAGCCGGTGAACATGTAGGGCAGTGTCGCCGGGATCAGGATTTTTGTGAGCGTCTTCCAGCGGGAGAGCTTGAGGACACGGCCGACGTTGAGGAAATCCTGCGGCACGGCCCGCACGCCGACGGCGGTGTTGAGGACGGTCGGCCACATGGCGCAGATGGCGATGGTGAAGAGGGCGCCGTAGGTGCCCGCCTCCTTGCCGGCGTTCATGAAGAGCACGAGGCCGAGTGGCAGCCACGCGAGCGGCGAGACCGGCCGGAGGATCTGGATGATCGGGTCGAAGATCTTGGTGAAGGTCTTCGAGAGCCCGAGGCAGAAGCCGATCGGCGTGCCGACGACCAGCGCGATGCCGTAGCCCTGCGCGACGAGGATCAGGGAATACCAGGTGAAGCGCAGGATGCCCTGGTCCATCTCGCCGCGCTTGGCGAAGGGCTCGAGCACGTAGTCGCGGCTGGCGATCCAAGTCTGCGCGGGCGAGGGGAGGTTGGTCGCCCACGTGGAGCTGGAGACCGCCCAGAGGGCGAGCACGATGCCGAAACCGACAAAGGGCAGGATGAGCCAGTCGAGTTTGAATTTTTTCATGCGGGTCAGCCCTTCAGGTTCTTGACCGCGAAGCCGGTGGCGTAGGCCTCGGGGTTGGCGGGATCGAAGGTGATGCCGTCGAAGAGCGTCTCGGGGGAGGAGTCGGCGCCGCCGTGGGCGTAACCGATTTCCTTCATGGCCTCCTCGTAGAGGTCGGCGCGCATGACGCGCTTGGCGACGCCCTCATAGTCAGGGGCGCCGGTCACCATCCCCCAGCGGCGGTATTGCGAGAGGAACCACTTGGCGTGCTTGGTCTGCGGGTAATTGCAGTTCCGCTTGCTGTAGTGCATGTAGAACTCGTCCTGCGTCACGCGGCCGTCGCCGTAGTCCAGCTTGCCCTGCAGGCGGCCGAGGATGATGTCCTTCTGGCAGTTGATGTAGGTGGCCTTGGAGACGATGTCGCACTGCTCGACGCGGTTTTCCATGACGTCGAGCCAGACGCTGGCCTCGTGCAGGGCCTTGAGGACGGCCTTGACGGTCTTCGGGTTTTTCTCCGCGAACTCCTCGGTGAAGGCGCAGACCTTCTCGGGGTGGTCCTTCCACATGTCCTGCGTGGTGACGGCGGTGTAGCCGATGCCGTCGGCGATGGCGCGGGCGTTCCAGGGCTCGCCGACGCAGTAGCCGTCCATCTTGCCGATCTTCATGTTGGCGACCATCTGCGGCGGCGGGACGGTGATGAGGCTGATGTCCTTGTCGGGGTTGATGCCGCCGGCGGCCAGGTAGTAGCGGATCCACATGGCGTGGGTGCCGGGCGGGAAGGTCTGGGCGAAGGTGAGGGGCTCGCCGAGCTTGTTGGCCTGGTCGACAAAGGGCTTGAGGGCCTTCGGGTCGGCGCCGACCTTGCCCTTCCACTCGGCCTTGAGGGTGATGGCCTGACCGTTGCGGTTGAGGATCCACGGGATGACCATCGGCTTCTTGGGCGAGCCGGCCAGGCCCATGGTCGAGGCGAGCGGCATGCCGATGAGCATGTGCGTGGCCTGGATGGAACCGGTGGAGAGGTTGTCGCGGATGGCGGCCCAGTTGGCGCCCTTCGTGACCTTGGAGTTGATGCCGTATTTTTTGAAGAAGCCCTTCTCGTGCGCGATGACGATGGGCGAGCAGTCGGTCAGCGCGATCATGCCGAAGTTGATCTCCGGCGTCTCGGGGGCATCCGAGGCGGCGCCCGCGGTGGCGGCCCAGCTTTTGTTGCCGAGGGCGGCCCAGAGGGCGGCGGTGCCGGCCAGGGTGGCACCGCGGGTGAGGAACTGGCGGCGGCTAAGCGGGGACGAGTGTCCCGCCGGGGAGCTTGGTGTGGTGTGCATGGTAGTCGAGGTTGACGGTGGCTTCGCGATAGAGGTCCTCGCGAAAGAGGCGGCGGGGTAAACTGGCAGGGGCGAGCCCGCGCGGCACGAGGCCGGCCGCGACGAGCTCGGACTGCAAAGCCGCGGCGCGCGCCGGGGTAGGGGCGCTGGCATCGCCGCGGCTGAAGACGTGGAAATCGGGGGCGTCCTCGCTCCGGCCGTGGCCGCCGGCGAAGCGGCCGAGCAGGGCGGGCGCGATGACCTTGGTGGGCAGGTTGAGGTAACGCGGCGAGGCCAGCATCCCGGCGAGCTGGGCACGGTGGCGGGGCTCGTCGCACCAGGCTGCGGCGGACGCGAGGGCGGCGATCAGGGCGGCGTGCTCGGCGGCGCGCTGCCTGGCGAAGGTGGTGCGGACCATCAGCACCTTCTCGACGTGGCCCGGCGAGAGCTGCGCGCTCCAGGCGGGGCACCAACCCTCGCCCTCCTGCACGGCGAGCGTGTTCCAGGGTTCGCCGGCGCAATAACCGTCGAGCGTGCCGGCCGCGAGGTTGCGGAACATCTGGGCCGGCGGCACGACGGCGATGCGCACGTCACGCTCGGGGTCGAGGCGCGCGGCCTGCAGCCACTGGCGCAGCTGCAGGTGGTGGCTGGAGAACGGAAAAACGACGCCGAAGGTGAGCTTGGTCTCGCCGCGGCGGGCGAGGGCTGCGGTGCGCAGCGTCTCGGCGTCGCGCACGCCGGCCGCCCACAGGCGGTTCGAAATCGTGATGGCGTTGCCGTGCAGGTTGAGCACGAGGCCGGTGCAGACCTCGGCGGGGGCGCAGCCGAGCCCGAGCTGCGCGGCCCAGAGCATCGGCGCGGGCGCGTGCGCGGCGTCGAGTTCGCCGTAGCTGACCTTGTCGCGGATCGTGGCCCAGCCGACCTCGCGGCAGAGCTGCACGCGCAGGCCGTGGTGGGCGAAGAGCCCGAGTTCCTGCGCAGCGACCAGCGGGGCGGCATCCGTCAGCGCGAGAAAACCCAGGCGCAGCGGGCGCGGCGCGGGGGCGGTCCTGGGCTGGGCGGTGGTCGGCATGACGCGTTCCAATCTAGCCCGTGACATGCCAGCCGGCCGGGTTGGCCTGATTACTGCTCTTCAAAGAATTCATGGCTGGCATGAGTCGCGTTCATGCGCGGGTCAACCAGCCGGGACACCATGAAAGCCAACGTCTTCGACACCCGCCACCTGCTGGCCTTCGCCGCGCTCGCGCGACTGGGCAGCTTCACGCAGGCGGCGCAGGAGCTGTTTCTCACGCAGAGCGCCATCAGCCATGCCATCAAGGCCCTGGAGGAGCAGGCCGGCTGCCGCCTGTTCGAGCGGGCGGGGCGGCGCGTGAGCCTGACACAGGCCGGCGAGCAGCTGCTGCGGCACGTGGACAAGATCCTGGCCGAGATGAAGTCGGCGCGCACCGGGCTCGAGGAGCTGTCGCGCTGGGGCCACGGCCGGCTGCGGATCGGCGCGAGCACGACGGCGTGCCAATACATCCTGCCCACCGTGCTGCGCGAGTTTAAGCAGAGTTTCCCGAAATGCGTCATCTCGATCGATCCCGGCGACCACGCGCGGCAGGTCGAGCTGCTGCAGCAGAACCGGATCGACCTGGCCCTGATGCTGGAGCCGGAGGGGCACAAGGAGCTGGCTTTCGTGCCGCTGTTCACGGACGAGATGCGCTATCTGCTGGCGCCGGTGCACCCGTGGGCCCGCGCCGGCAAGGTGCAGCGCGAGACGCTCGAGCACGAGACGCTGATCCTCTACAACCAGACCAGCTACACCTTCCGCCTCGTGAAGGAATATTTCCAAGCCGAGGGGCTGCCGCTCTCCAATTTCCTGGAGCTCGGCAGCATGGAGGCGATCAAGGAGCTGGTGAAGATCGGCCTGGGCGTCGGCGTGCTCGCGCCGTGGGTGGCGCGGACGGAGCTGGCGGCCGGCGCGCTCGTGTCGCTCCCGCTCGGCAAGCGCAAGCTGCGCCGCCGCTGGGGCGTGGCCTACCTGCGCGGCCGGCGGCTGACGCTGGGCGAGGAGACCTTCGTCGGCCTCTGCCAGAGCGTGACGGCCGAGTTCACCGGCCCGGACAGCGCGGCGGCGTAAAACGGTTGGGTTCCCGGATTCGGTGTCTACCGGTTCGTGTTTTACAACCGGCACAGGTTCGGTGTTTTGTGGCGCATGCGGAAAAGCCACGGGTTGCTGCTCACGGTGCTGTTGGGTTTCACTTTGACGGCCGGGGCGGCAATGGATCCTGGCCAGTGGCGGAAATACCAGACCAAACACGTCACGATCCTCTCGGCCGCCTCAGACAAGGCGACGCGCAACTGGGCCATTGAGTTCGAGCAGATCTATGCGGCGCTCGCCAATCTCCTGCCGATGATCGGCGAGAAGCAGCCGCCGCTGACGGTGTTCCTGTTCGACGACAAGGCCGAGTTCAGCCGCCACACGCCGCTGAAGAACGGCCGCACGGCGGATGTGGCGGGCTATTTTATCCGGGTGGCAGACCGCGGCTATGCGGCCCTCAACGTCGCGGATAACCGCGAGGAGACCCGGCGACTGATCTACCACGAGGCGGTGCATTGGTTTTTCAGCGCGTCGCACGACGTGCGGCCCGCCTGGCTGGACGAGGGGCTCGCCGAGCTGTTCAGCACGGCGCGGATCAAGCAGGACGAGTTTTCCTTCGGGACCAACATCCCGGGGCACATCCTGTTCCTCCAGGCGGGGGCCGCGATGAACGTCAAGCAGATGCTGCAGGTGACGCGGGACTCGGCGGACTACAACGAAGGCACGCGGGCGACGCGGTTTTACGCCACCGCCTGGGTTTTCCTCCACTACATCGTGTGCGGCAAGGACAGCGGAGGATTCCCCACTTTGGTCAAGCTGCTCGGCCTGCTCAACGAGGAGATGGATCCCGCGGTGGCGTTCACCCAGGCGTTTGGCCGGGACTATGCCAGGTTCGACCAGGATCTCTTCCAATATGCGACCCAGGGCAGATACCAGGTTTTCACGCGGAAGTTTGATCGCAACGCGATCGATCGCAGCCTCAGACCCGCGCCGCTGGCGGCCGATGAGTTCAACCTCGAGCTCGCCTATTTGCTGGCCCTGACCAACCGGCTGGAGCAGGCCCGGCCCATACTGGCCGGGCTCGTGGCAGGGATGCCGGCCAATCCGCGCGTCCACGAAGCGCAGGGTTTCCTGGCGGCGCAGGCCGGCGATCATGTCGAGGCCCGGACGCATTTTGATCGCGCGCTCGAGCTGGGCTCCACGAGTTACTACTGCTACCTGGCCCCGGCCCTGGCCGAGCTGGCTTACCGCGAGTCACGCGGCGCGACGATCGCCACCCTGAGCCCGGTGGGCGCGCGCAGCATCCTGGACGGCCTCAACCGGGCGATTCTGGCCGAGCCGCGCCCCGAGGAGCTTTACAACATGATGTCCCTCCTGCTCATCAATGCGACGCCGCTGACCCCGTTGGATGGCCAGCTGATTGAGCAGGGTGTCCGGCTTTACCCGCGCAAGCCGGACATCGAGCTAGGCCGCGCCATCTACGAAAGCCGCGCGGGGCAGCCGGCCGAGGCGCTGGCCCGCTTCGACCGGATCAAGAACAGCAAGCGGGGGCTGTCCCATGCGACGCGGGAGAGCGCGCGAATCCTTGCCCTCAACATGCGGATCAACGACGCCACCGCCCGCTACCGCCAGCTGATGGACGCACAGGACTACGCCGGCGCCATCCCGGTCGTGGATGAGCGCATCGCGCTCTCTCCTTCGCCCCACGAGATCACCCGGTTGCGCGAGCACCGGGCGGAGCTCGGGAGCATGATCGAGCTTAAGCAGGTGGAGAAACTGCTGCAGGAGGAGAACCTGGCTGCGGCCGAACCGATCCTGGCCCGGCTGTCGACCGAGGCAGGCAGCCCGCGTTTCAAGGCGCAGGTGACGAAGATGCTGGAGGCAGTCCGGAAACGCCTCGCGGTGCAGAAGTAGGTCCGGGCGGCTGGCGCGCCGGCATAAAAAAGCCCGCGCGGTCGGCGCGGGCTGCAACCGGGGCGGGAGCCTTACGCCTGCGCCACGATCGTCACGCTCTCGAGCGCGACGCGGTCGATGGGCGTGCTCTTCTCGCCGCCGCCGCCCGACTTGGTCGGGACGTTGGCGAGTTGCTCGAGGACCTCGTCGCCCTTGATGACCGAGCCGAAGGCCGTGTATTGGCGGTCGAGGAACTTGGCGTCGCCGTGGCAGATGAAGAACTGCGAGCCGGCCGAGTCGGGATGGGCGGAGCGGGCCATGGAGACGACGCCGCGGACATGGGACTTGGCGTTGAACTCGGCCTTCAGCTTGTAGCCGGGGCCGCCGGTGCCGGGCATGCCGGTCTCGCCGGCCTTGGTGTTCGGGCAGCCGCCCTGGATCATGAAACCCTTGATGATGCGGTGGAAGGCCGTGCCATCATAGAAACCCTCGCGGGCGAGCTTCTTGAAATTCTCGACGGTTTTCGGGGCCACGTCGGACCAGAAACCGATGGTGATCTCGCCATAGCTGGTCTTCAGCACGGCGACTTCGTTGGTGGAGGCATTGCTCATAAAGGCGCACAAAAAGCATTTGCGGAGGCCTTTCCGCAAGAACCAAATGGACAGGAAGGCGGCGGCCCGGCTCACTGGCCGGGTGCGTTTCTCAAGGGTTGCCCTGCAAGGGTTTCGGAATCTGCCGCTCGCCGACGTGGCGCTGGCGGGGAAGCGCACGTTCCTGTGCGGGGCCAACGCGCAGGGCAAAACCAACTTCCTCGAGGCGCTGGGCTATGTGACGGCCCTGCGGTCGTTCCGCGGCGCGGAGTCGCGGGCGCTGCTGGGCCTCGGCTCGCCGCAGGCCGGGCTGGGCTTCACGGTGGAGCACGAGACCTTCGGCGAGAGCCGGCTCACGATCACGCTGACCCCGCAGGACCGGGTCGTGGAGTGGGAACACGGCAAGGTGACGCGGCTGGCGGACTTCATCGGCAAATTCCCGACCGTCGTGTTCTCGTCACAGGACAACCAGTTTTTGCGCGGTTCGCCGTCGCTGCGCCGCCGCTGGCTGGATCTCACGCTGGCGGCGATGGACGGCGCCTACCTGGCGGCGTTGCAACGCTACACCCGCGCGGTGGCCGAGCGGAACATGCTGCTCAAGCAGGGCGGACGCGATGCCGGGGCGCTCGAGGCCTTTGAACATGAGCTGGCGGCGCAGGCGGTGACGCTCGTCGCGAAACGCACCACCGGCGTCGCCGAGCTCGGGGAATTTTTCCGCACGGCCCACGCGCGGCTGGTGCCGGAGGGCGAGCAGGCGGGACTGGTCTATGCGCCGGACTCGGTGGTGGCATCGGCGGACGAGTTTGCCGCGCTGCTCGTGAAGTGCCGGCCGCGCGACACGCTGTTGAAATCCACCGAGCGCGGGCCGCATCGCGACGACCTCGAGCTGGTGCTCAACGGCCGCCCCGCGAAACAGTTCGCCTCGGAAGGGCAGCAGCGCTGCCTCGTCATCGCTTTGCGGCTGGCGCAGGCGGCTTATTTCCGCGCCAAGGGCGGCGTCACGCCGGTGCTGCTGTGCGATGATGTGCTGGGCGAACTCGACCCGGGCCGCCGGGAGAAATTCTGGGCTTCGCTCGAGGGCGAACCGCAGGTCATCGCGACCGGCACCTCTTTGCCCGAATCGCACGGGTGGCAGATATTGGAAGTCGTAAACGGGATGGTGAAAGAGGGCGTGGCGTGAAAGCGAAACGCCAAACTCCAGTGGCCAAACGCCAAACAAAATCGAATAATCCATTGTATGGCCGGCTGATTGTTTGGCGTTTGGATTTTGGCCTTTGGGGCCTCCGCCATGCACTTTGAACCGTGGCAATGGGTGCTGCTAGTGCTGGGCGCGATCACCGCGGGATTTTCCAAGACCGGCATCCCGGGCACCTCGATCTTCTTCGTGGCGATCTTCGCCAACATCATGCCGGCGCGCCAGGCGACCGGCCTCGTGCTGCCGCTGCTGATCTTCGCGGACCTGTTCGCCTTCATGGTCTATCGGAAAAACCTGCAATGGGGGCGCGTCGGCCGGCTGCTGCCCTGGGCGGTGGGCGGCGTGGTGCTCGGCTGGGCCGTGCTGGGCCGGGTCAACGATGTCCAGACCGCCCGCATCGTGGGCCTGGTCATCGCGGCCATGCTCGGGCTCCATCTTTGGCGCAAGTGGCGGACGCCGGAGGACGCCTTGGCGCACGCCCCGGCTTGGTTCGGGCCGTTCGCCGGCGTGATGGCCGGCTTCGCCACGATGGTGGCCAACGCCGCCGGACCGGTCATGACGCTCTACCTGCTGGCGATGCGCCTGAGCAAACTCGAGTTCCTCGGCACGGGCGCGGCGTTTTTCCTGGTCATCAACTGGATCAAGGTCCCGTTCGGCCTCCAGCTTGGGTTGCTCAACGGGCCGAGCCTGATGCTCAACCTGTGGCTGCTGCCGGCCGTGGCGGCGGGGGCACTGGCCGGGCCGTGGGTGGTTAAACGCGTGAACCAAGCGGTGTTCGAGAACACGGCGCTGGCACTGACGGCCGCGGCGGTCGTGAAGCTGTTGTTTTTCTAAAGAAGCGATTTGCCGGCCCCATACTGAGACCTGATTCGGGGCTTTCATTCCGTTCATTCCGTGTATTCCGTGGTTTCACCCAATGGCACGCACCTCCGTCAGGCAGATGTGGAAGGACAAGCTCGAGGGCAAACTCGCGCCCAAGTCCTGGCCGGATGCGCCGGCGCTGTCGCGGCCGCCGTTTGCGGGCCGCGTGCTGGGCGTCGACCCCAGCCTGCGCGGCACGGGCCTGGCGCTGATCGAGTTCGCGCCCGGGCGCACGCCGGTGCTGCTGCGCTGCCAGACCGTGAAGGTGGCGGCGCGGTCCTCCATGGCGTTCTGTCTCGGGGAGATCCACCGGGCGGTGACGGCGTTCGTGACGGACTTTGATCCGCGGCACGTGGCGCTGGAGCAGACGATCTACGTGCAGAATTTCCAGACGGCGCAGATCCTCGGCGCGGCGCGCGGCGCGGCCATCGCGGCGGCGGCGCTGCGGCAGAAAGAGATCTTCGAATATGCCCCGCTGCGCGTGAAGCTGGCGGTGGTGGGGCAGGGGCGCGCCAGCAAGGACCAGATGGCGCGGACGGTGATGGCGCTGCTCGGCCACGGCCGGGCGATGGCCTTCGACGAGGCCGACGCCGCCGGCGTGGCGCTGTGCCATGCCTTCACCTGGCGCGGGTGATCAGGCGCCGGTCGGACCAGGCGGCGCATGGTGGCGGCGCTCGTAATGCTTGTAGACGGTGTAGCCCACGCCGGTCACGCCGCTGAGGATGGCGGGAATCAGGAGCGTGTCGTAGCCAAGGCGTCCGTAACCGAGCGCGCCGACCACGCCGCCGGCGAAGAAGCCGAGCAGCAGCACGCCGTAGAGCCGGAAGCGGAACCAGTCCACCACCGCCCCGCGCAGGAAGTGGCCGCAGGCGATGCCGAGGTCGGTCACCATGCCCGTCATGTGCGTGGTGCGCATCGTCGAGCCGCTGTAGCTGGAGACCATCGCGTTCTGCAGGCCGCAGGCGAGGGCGGCGAGGTAGTCACCGGCGTTGGCGCCACGGCGCAGGAAATAGACCGCGAGGAACAGCGCCGCCGACTCCAGCGACAGCGCCACCCCGTAGCGGCGGCCGAGGCGCAGCCGGCCCTGCTGGATGACCATGCCGCTGAGCAGGCAGCCGACAAAAAACGCCGCGAGGATGGCCAGCGCGTGCAGGGCCACGGGATAGTTGGCGCGGCCCAACTCCATGCCGAGCACCGTGACGGTGCCGGTCAGGTGGCTGAGGGCCTGGTGATGGACCCCGAGGAAACCCACGGCGTTGATGACCCCGGCGGTGACGGTGAGGGCGAGGCCGCCCAGGTAAACCCAGGCGGGAGTGGTATGTTCGCGGAGCATGGTCAGGTGGCGGGACGGTCTCCGGCGAGCACGTCCCGGGCCCGTTTGAGGGCGTCGTCGAAATGCGCGCAGATATTAGGCCGCCCGAGGCGCTGGATAAAACCCGCCTTCACCATCATGTCGAGGGGCTGCCGGTGCGGGCCGCTGAGGATCACCGTGCCGCCCGCGGCCTGCATGCGCTCGACGATGCTCTCGAGCGCGTTGAGGGCGGTGGCGTCCATCGCAGGAACCAGCTGCATGCGAAGGATGAGCACGCGCGGCAGGGTGCCGGCGCGAAGCAGGGCGTCCTCCATCTTCTCGGCGGCGCCGAAGAAGAACGGCCCGAAGATGCGGTAGACGACGACGCCCTCGGGGATGTCCTTGCCGTGCGCGAGCTGCTCGGGGGTCTCCAGCTCGTCGCTGGCGGTGACGCGGGCGATCTCGGTGGTCTCGGCCATGCGCTTGATGAAGAGGACGGCGGCCAGCATCATGCCCACCTCGACGGCGATCACGAGGTCGAAGAGCACGGTGAGGCTGAAGGTGGCGACCAGCACGACCGCGTCACTGCGCGGCATCTTGCCGAGGCGGGTCAGCTCGTGCCATTCGCCCATGCGGAAGGCGACCACGATGAGCACCGCCGCGATGGCGCCCATCGGCACGAACCGGGCGTAGGGGGAGAAGAACAGCACGATCAGCAGCAGGGTCAGGGCGTGCACCATGCCCGCGACGGGCGTGCGGCCGCCGGCCTTCACGTTGGCCGAGGTGCGGGCGATCGCGCCGGTCACGGGCATGCCGCAGAAGAACGGGCAGACGATGTTCGCGACGCCCTGCGCGATCAGCTCGGTGTTGGAGTCGTGGCGGTCGTTGACCAAGCCGTCGGCCACCACGGCGGACAGGAGCGACTCGATGGCGCCCAGCATGGCGATCGTGAAGGCCGGCCCGAGAAGCTCGCGGATGCGCTCGAAGGAAACTTCCGGCCAGACGAGCGGCGGCAGGCCGTGGGGGATGGCGTCGGGCCCGAAGAGCGAGCCCACCGTCGCGACGCCGAGGGACTTGTCCCAACCGAACCACGCGACCAGTCCGGCGGAGACGACCATGGCGATGATCGCGCCGGGGACGCGCTCGGCGTGCAGCCGGGCGCGGTATTTCGGCCAGAGGTGGATGAAGGCGGCGGACGCCGTCGCGATGAGCAGCGTGGGCAGGTTGAGTTGCGGCAGGTGGGTCACCAGCCAGGGAAGCTTGTCCACGAACTCGCGCGGGGCCGGCGTGGCGGCGTGGATGCCGGCGAAGTCGGCGGCCTGGCCGGCGACGATGGCCACGGCGATGCCGGTGGTGAAGCCGCTCGTGACCGGGTAGGGGATGAACTTGATCAGGGTGCCGAGACCGCTGAAGCCCATGACGACAAGCATCACCCCGGCCATGACCGTGGCCAGCAGGAGCCCGTCAAAGCCGTGTTTTTCCACGATCAGCAGGATGACGGTGACAAAGGCGGCGGTCGGGCCGGCGATTTGGACGCGGCTGCCACCTAGCAACGAGACAATGAAGCCGCCGATGATGGCGGTGAAGATGCCGATGGCCGGGGCCGGGAACGGGGTGACCGTGCCCGCGGGGATGCTGGCGACGCCCAGGGCGAGCGCGAGGGGCAGGGCGATCAGGCCGACGGTGATGCCGGACAGGACATCCGTTGTGGCCTGCTTCCGGGTGTAGGGCTGGCGCCACAGGGCGAGGGCCCGCGGCTGGAACCGCAACGGAGGCAGCGGCCAGTATCCCGGGCGGTCGGAGGATTGCTGGGGATCGGAGGCCATGGTCGCGGTAAAGGCGACCAGTCTGCAGCCGGCACGCCCGGCACGCAATCACGGGTTAACCGGGCACCGGGGGTGTGAGCAAAAGTGACGGAATGAGCCTTTTCTCCGACGCTCCTTCATTCATGGGGTCATGTCTTGACTGTTGACAACGAAGACCTCGCGCTTGCGTGCAGTGCAGCCTGTCAAGAGTCACGACATGACCCCTTGCACGAGTTTTGGGCGCAGGCTATTTCGAACCATACTCCTGGTCGGTCACGCGATGCAGCCACACGGTTTTGCCATTTTGGGCGGGCGAGGTTGCCAGATAGGTCACGCCGCTTTCGTGGGTCGCGCCGTGCCAGTGGGTGACACCCGGAAGGCATTTCACGATATCACCCTTCCGCACCGTCTGTCTTGGCTTACCCTGTTCCTGATAGTAGCCGGTCCCATCGGTGATCAGCAGGATTTGTCCGCCGGGATGTTGATGCCAATCCAAGCGGGCCCCCGGGGCAAACGTGGCCTGGGCCGTGCTGTAGGTGAAAATGCTGTCGGCCGGACTCAACTCGCTCAGCCACACGTCGCCGACATGATGGACATTGGCCGCTTTTTCCCCCTTGGGGAAGATGGGGTCGTTCTGGGCGATCGCGTTGGCGAAACCCACCAACAGTAGCACGAAATACAATGGCCGCTTCATAGTCTCCTTGGTTTGTCGTTAGAGGGAAAAGTCATCCGATCCATTCCTTAGCCCTTGGCTCCGGATGAAAGAAATGAACGCCGAGGTCAGCCACGGAGGGCAGCGCCAGCTGCCCGGAGTTGGCTGTAGTGTCTGGTTGGCCGCTTCTTCATGGATCCTGAAAATGAAAGAAATAAGCCATGAGAGCGAACAGGCCAAGTGTAGCGACGCCGCCCAACAAATATCCCCACCATGGCGCCGGGGGCCCTTTCTTGCTCTTCTTTACAGCCGACTCCGGCCACAGGACATAGGTGCGCCAAAGAAGAAGAGCGATGGCGGCAAGCAGCAGCGCATGAAGCCGCCAAGCTTCGAAAGCGAGAGTCTTCGGGAATGGCTGCTGACTCATCGCGTAGAAGCAGACGCCCACGAGCATGAGATACGGTGTCCAAAGAACCACGCAGGCGGCGAACACAATGAACGAAGGCACCCAAATGAGATCGTAATACTCTCGGGGAAAGAACCGGGCGGTGAGCAGACCAAGCAGGGCAAAGGGAAGAGCCATGACACCCGGCTTGAGCAGCGGGCGAATAGGCTGAGCAAGTGCGCGATCGAAGGTCATCTTTCTTCCGGCCAACAGTGTTATTCAGATTCAGGATAAAGCCTCACTATTTACAGTTCGGTTGAGCGCAGATGAACAGCAAAGTTGTTCTGTCTCAAGAGTGGAGTCGGGGTTGTCATTATTCCGGGATGGGCGAGGTGTCTGGCAGAAGCTTCGCATTTTCCACCGGGACAATTCTTGGAGAGATGAAATGGTAGAGCGCACCGGCCCGGTGCGCCGTGTAGCCAATGCCGGCACGGGTTCAATCGCGGCGGACCGAGCCGGTCCGCCCTGCCTGCCGAGGGCCTGGGTCGCGACCTACCCGCCGCGGACGGTGCGGATGATGCGGCCGAGCTCGCCGACGCGGTAGGGCTTCGTCAGGTAGCCGTAGAAACCCATGTCGAGGAACTGCCGGCGCATCTCCTCGTTGTCGTAGCCGCTCGCGATGATGGCGCACACCTCGGGGTGCAGCTCGCGCAGCACCTTGAAGGTCTGTTCGCCGCCCATGCCGCCGATGATCGTCAGGTCCATGATGACTATGTCGTAGGGGCGGCCGATGTTGAGGTAGCGCTTGTAGAGCTGGACGGCCTCCTCGCCGTCCTTGGCGAGGTCGCACTTGTATTCGAGGCTCTCAAGCATGCCCTTGGTGAGCGTGCGGATCTGCTCGTCGTCATCCATGAAGAGGATGCGGCCGGTCTTGGTGGCGAAGCGCAGGCTCGGGGCGCGGCGGGCCTCGACCTCCTCGGGCTTGTCGGCTAGCGGGAGGAAGACGGTGAATGCCGTGCCGCGGCCAACCTCGGAGTCGACGCCCATCTGGCCGCCGTGGCGCTTGACGATGGAGACGACGGTGGCGAGACCGAGCCCGGTGCCGGTCTTCTTGGTCGTGAAGAAAGGCTCGAAGATCTTCTCGAGGTGCTCGGGCTTGATGCCGCTACCGTTGTCCTGCACCTCGATCTGCACGTAATTACCAGCCGGCAGCGGGGCGACCTGGCCCTCGGCGAGGGTCGCGTTGGCCGCGTTGAGCCAGATCTGTCCCTGGCCGGTGGGCATGGCCTGGATGGAGTTGATGACGAGGTTCTGGAAAACCTGGAGGATCTGGGCGCGGTCGACGCAGATCGTGCCGGTGTCGGGCGCGACGTTGAGCTCGATCTTCACGGTCGAGCCGGCGGCGGCGAGGCGCACGGCCTCGCCGAGGATGTCGGCGGGCTTGACCACCTGCCGCACGCCGGAGCCGCCCCGGGAGAAGGTGAGCAGCTGCCGGCTCAGACTCTTCGCGGCCTCGCAGGCGTCCTCGCTGTTCTTGAGGCCCGACAGGTCGTGGGCGTCCTTGGCCATCGAGACGCCGCCGAGGATGGTCGTGAGCAGGTTGTTGAAATCGTGGGCGATGCCGCCGGCGAGCTGGCCGAGGGTCTCGAAGCGGTTGGAGCGGATGAGCTCCTCCGGCGTCAGGCTCATCTCGCCCGGGTGGCGGAACACGAGCACCGCGCCGGCCGGGCGGCCGGTGGCGTCGATCACCGCACGGCTGCTGAAGGCCACGGGCTGCGGCGTGCCGGTGCCGTTATCGAGGGCGAACTCGGTATTGAGGGCCGTGGCCTCGCCGGTGCCGATGGCCTTGGCCACGGGGCTCTCACCTGGCTGGCCGCTCTCGCGGTGGACAATCCGGAAAAGCTCCCATGCGGGCACGCCGATGCTGTCCTCGCAGGTGCGGCCGAGCAGCTGCTCGGCCTTGGCGTTGAGATGGATGATCTGGCCGCTGGCGTCGGCGAGCAGCACGGCCTCCGCCAGGTCGGCGAGCAGCACGGCGAGGTGCGCGGCGGGCAGGCCCGGGCCGGCCTCGCGGGCGCTGGCCTCGGCCAGCGGCACGGCGAAACCGAGGACGCGCTGCAGCTCCTTGCGGCGGGAGATGTGCCGCACGATGCCGGCGTGCACGAGCACCTCGCGGTCCTCGCGGTGGCGCAGGCGGAGCGTGTCGAAGTAGGAGACCTGGCTCGGGTGCTGGGCGAGGAAGTAGGCCTGCAGGCCGCCGGCGGTCTCGTCCATCGGCAGTGCGCGGAGGACGGACTCGATCGTGTCCGGAAACTCGGCGTCGCCGTAGCCGAGCAGGGACTTGAAGCCCGGCGAAAGCCAGTAGAGGCCGGTGGTGAAATCGAGGTCGAAGAGGCCGACGCGCCCGCGGTCGCCGAGCTGCGTCAGCCGGTCCTCGGCGCGCAGCGTGGCTTCCTCGAATTCCTTGCGGTCGGCGATGTCGAGGTGCGCGCCCATGACGCGCTGCAGGGCGCCGTTGGGGCCGAAGACTTGGAGGCCCACGCTCTGGACCCACACGAAATGGCCCTGCGCGTGCCGCATGCGGAACTCGAGGGAGAACTGCCGGGTGCCGGTTGCCCCGGCGCGACCCTGCCGGTCGGGCGCGGCGGAGGAGTCGTCGGGATGGATGAGGTTCAGCCAGGTCTCGTAGGTGTTCGGCAGCGCCGCCTCGGCGTAGCCGAGCATGCGTTTCCAAGTCGGCGAGTAATAGACCTCGTTCTTCTGGAAGTTCAGGTCGAAGAACCCGAGCGGGCTGCGCTCGTGGAGCTGCGTGAGGAAATTGTCCGCCGGTGTGCCGGCCGCGGCGACCGGGGCGGCGGGTGGCAGCGTGATGAAGGCGAGGTAGCGGGCGGGGTTGTCGCCGGCCTTCTCGAGGCGAACGTTCACGTCGAAGGCCGCGGCCTCCTTCGGCTGGAGGCGGAGCGAGATGGGATGGCCCTGGGCGGCGGCGAGCAGCACCTCCCACTGCGACTGCACCCAGTCGGTGTCGCGCGACACGACGTCGAAGGTGAAGAGGTTGGGGAAGAGGTCGCCCACGAGCTCGGCGTTGCCCGCCTGCCAGATGGCGCAGGCCGCGGCGCTCGCCACCTGGACGCGTCCGTCCGTGTCCAGCACGAGGACCGTGCTGTTACCGGTGCCCGGCAGTTTGCCGGCAGGGTGTTGGGTGGAGTGTGCGCTCAAACGGGGCGAAGTTTGTAATTATCAACAGCAGTCGCGAGTCCAGACAGGTGAACCCTTTCGCAGGTTGCACGGTTTATGAGGCTTTTTACGAGCCGGCCGAAGTGTTCTCTCGCCGATCGTTGCTCAGGCGGTGCCGGCCGTCTGCCACGCGCGCATCAGCCGCCGCCAAGGCTATGGCTGACAAGCGCGTCTTCATGTTCTTCACGCCGAGACCAAGGTCTTTTGCCATGCCTGAACACGTTTCTCGAGGAAGTCGATCCACACCGGTTGGTCGTTCAGGCACGGGATGTGGGTGAATTCCGCGCCGCCGGCCTCCTTGAACTGCTCGGCGCCCTCGACGCGGATCTCCTCGAGGGTCTCAAGGCAGTCGGTGACAAAGGCCGGGGTGATGACGAGCAGGCGTTTCTTGCCCTGCTTGGGCAGTTCCTCGAACAGATGGTCGGTGTAGGGGGCGATCCATGGCTCGCCGGCGATGCGGGACTGGAAGGAGATCGACCACTTGGCCGGATCCAGGCCAGCGGCCTTGGCGAACTCGTGCGTGGTGCGGGTGACCTGCGCCTTGTAGCAGGTGGCGTGGGAAGGAGAGCAGGTGTTGCAGCAGTCGGCCACGGCCTGGCAGTGGGCATGCGAAGTGTCGGCCTTGGTCAGGTGGCGCACCGGGATGCCGTGGTAGCTGAAGAGGAGGTGGTCGTGCGGCTGGCTCAGGTAGGGCTTCGCACTGGCGACGAGGGCCGCGATGTAGTCGGCGTCGGCGAAATAGGGCTGCACGCACTCGATCTTCAGGTCGGGGGCGATCTTCGCGGCCTCACGGTGGACCTTCGCGACGACGGTCTCCCAGCTCGACATGGCGTAGTGCGGGTATTGCGGGAAGAGGAGCAGGCGGTCGATGCCCCGCTTCGCGATCCGGTGCAGGACGTCGGGGATGGACGGGTTGCCGTAGTTCATCGCCAGCTCGACCGGCAGCGCGGTGCGGGCCTGGAGCTTGGCCTGCGTGTGCTTGCTGGTGACGATCAGCGGCGAGCCCTCGGGGGTCCAGACGCTCTCGTAGGCGTGGGCGGATTTCTTGGCACGAAAGGGGATGATGATGCCGTTGACCAGGATCCAGCGCAGGAAGCCGTTGTCCGGCTTGTCGATCACGCGCTCGTCGCCGAGGAATTCGCGCAGGTAGCGCTTCACGTCGGGGACGGAAGTGGAGTCGGGGGAGCCGAGGTTGAGGAGAAGGACGGCGGACGAGGACATGAAGCAAGTAGGGGTGGCGTTTTGGCTCGGAAAGTCAACCGGGGGAACGGGAGGAACGAGGTGTTTTAACCACTAATGCATCGCCTAACGGCTCTGCTACTTGATGAGCTCTGCCTAATCGGCTCCGCGGTGGGCTACGGGGGTCGGCTAATCGCCGACAGCGAGGACTGCCAAGCTGGGGGAATCGCGGCGATTAGCCGCGCCTCGGAACCCAAACCGGAGCCGATTAGGCGAAGGGCTGTTCCAAGCGAAGCCGGTAGGCGGAGCATCCGTGGTTAAACTCTCAGAATTGAACGGCTTTTTGGTTGCCCGGTCCCGCGGGAGGCCGGACAAAGGGAGCATGACTGCCAAGACCGCTCCCGTGTTGCTCGTCATCCGCGATGGTTGGGGTGCCAACCCGCATCCCGAGCAGAACAAGTTCAATGCCGTCCACCTGGCGAAGAAGCCGGCGGATGACATGCTGCACGCGAAATACCCGGTCACGCTGGTCAGGGCCAGCGGGCTCGACGTCGGCCTGCCCGACGGCCAGATGGGCAACAGCGAGGTCGGCCACGAGAACATCGGCGCCGGCCGCATCGTGGACCAGGAGCTGGTGCGCCTGAACAAGCTTTTCTCCGAGAAACAGCTCGCCCGGAATTCCGTGTGGCATGCCATCGTCGCGCGCCTGAAGGCCAATCCCGCCGCCAAGCTCCACCTGATGGGCATCGTGTCCGACGGCGGCGTGCACGGCATGCTCGAGCATCTCTATGGGATTTTGCGCCAGGCGAAGGAGGACGGCCTCGCCGGCCGAGTGTTCATTCACGCTTTTACTGATGGCCGCGACACGCCCCCGCAGAGCGGGCTCGGTTACATCCAGCAGGTCGAGGCGCAGCTGAAGCAGATCGGCGTGGGCAAGGTTGCCACGGTCTGCGGCCGTTTCTGGGCCATGGATCGCGACAACCGCTGGGAGCGCGTGCAGAAGGCCTACGACATGCTCACCGGCAAGAAGGCCCTCGCCACTGCGGCCACCGCCGAGGCGGCGATCGCCAGCTACTATGAGAAGCCGCTCAGCCCGACGCAAAACGGCGACGAGTTTGTGCCGGCAACGTGGATTACCGGCGCGGACGGCAAGCCCGTCGCGACCTTCGCCAACGGCGACGCCGTGCTCTTCTACAATTACCGTGGCGACCGCCCGCGCGAGATCACGAAGGCCTTCGTGATCGACGGCTTCAAGGAGTTCGACCGCGGCGCGAAGCTCGACCTCTACTACGCCACGATGACCGAGTATGAGGCCGGCCTGCCGGTCCAAGTGATCTCGGGCAAGCCCGAGGCCTTGAAGAACATCCTCGGCGAAGTCGTGAGCAAGGCCGGCATCGGGCAGTTCCGCTGCGCCGAAACGGAGAAGAACCCGCATGTGACTTTCTTCTTCAACAATTACCGCGGCACGCCGTTTCCCGGCGAGGACCGCGCGTGCCCGGCGAGCCCGAAGGTGCCGACCTACGACATGCAGCCTGAGATGTCGGCCGCGCAGGTGACCGCCGAGGCCAAGGCCGCGATCCTTTCCGGCAAATACGGCCTCGTGGTCGTCAATTTCGCGAATCCCGACATGGTCGGCCACACCGGCTCGCTGCCGGCGGCCATCAAGGCCTGCGAGGCGACTGATGCCGGGCTGGGGGAGTTGCTCGCCGCGCTGGCGTCGAGGAACGGCAAGGCCGTCATCCTCGCCGACCACGGCAACGCCGAGCAGATGTGGGATCCGGTCAACAACGGTCCGCACACTGCGCACACGCTGAATCTCGTCGAGGTCTTCGCGGTGGGCGAGGGACTCGCGGCAGGGAAGACCAAGATGCGCACTGGCGGCCGGTTGGCGGACATCGCCCCGACCGTGTTGCACCTCATGGGCTTGCCCAAGCCGGTCGAGATGACGGGGGAGAGCCTCATAGTGTCATAGAGGGTCAAAATCTGGTTGCCCCGGGGTGGGGCGGGCCGTTTGGTTGAGCGTTCCGCTCCTATGAAACGCACCCATCATTGCGCCCAACTCACCAAGGCCAACCTCGGCGCGACCGTGTCGCTTGCCGGCTGGGTTGATTCCATCCGCGACCATGGCGGCATCATTTTCGTCGATCTCCGCGACCGCGAGGGCGTCACCCAGGTGAAGTTCGACTCCAACCTCCGCGCCGAGGCCGCGCTGCTCAAGGACGAGTCCGTCATCGCCGTCACCGGCAAGGTCGAGAACCGCCCGGACGCGATGGTGAACAAGAACCTGCCCACCGGTGAGATCGAGATCGATGCCACCGAGCTGGTTGTCCACAACCTTTCCGATACGCCGCCGTTCCCGCTGACCGATGCCGGCGGCGACAAGGTCAACGAGGACCTGCGCCTGACCTACCGCTACCTGGACCTGCGCCGCCCGAAGATGCGCAAAAACCTCGCCGTGCGCCACCGCGCGACGAAGTCCGTGCGCGACTATTTCGACTCCCAGGGTTTCTACGAGGTCGAGACGCCGGCGCTGTTCAAGAGCACGCCCGAGGGCGCGCGCGAATACCTCGTGCCGTCGCGCATCCACGCCGGCCAGTTCTACGCGCTCTCGCAGTCGCCCCAGCAGTTCAAGCAAATCCTGATGGTCGCGGGCGTGGAGAAGTATTTCCAGATCGCCCGCTGCTTCCGCGACGAGGACCTGCGCGCCGACCGGCAGATGGAGTTCACGCAGATCGACGTCGAGGTGTCGTTCATCGACCGCGAGGGTATCTACGCGCTCTTCGAGGGCATGCTGAAGAAGGTATGGAAGGACGTGCTCAACCACGACCTGCCCACGCCGTTCCCGCGCCTGGCCTACAAGGACGCCATGAACCGCTACGGCGTCGACAAGCCCGACACGCGCTTCGCCATGGAGCTCGTGGATTTCTCCGAGACCTTCAAGACCTCCGGCTTCAAGGTGTTCGCCTCGACCGTCGCCGCGCACGGCTCGGTGAAGGCGTTCAACGCCAAGGGCCTCGCCGACATCACGCAGGGCGAGATCACCGCCCTCGAGGAGGTCGCGAAGTCGCTCGGCGCGAAGGGCCTGGCCTTCATCAAGGTCGAGAACGGCGAGTGGAAGTCGCCGATCGTGAAATTCTTCAGCGACGCCGAGAAGGCCGAGCTGACCAAGCGCCTCAACATCGAGAACGGCGACATAATCTTCTTTGCCGCCGCCCCGTGGGAGCGCGCCTGCGCCATTCTCGGCCGGGCCCGGCTCGATTGCGCCCAGCTGCTCGTGAAGCGCGGCAAGCTGGCGCTGCGCGCCGACCAGTGGAATTTCCTGTGGGTCGTCGATTTCCCGCTCATGTCCTACGACGAGGAGAAGGGCAGCTACGCGGCCACGCACCACCCGTTCACGGCGCCGGTCGTGGAGGACACGGGCCTGCTCGACACCGACCCGAAGGCCGTCCGCGGCCAGCATTACGACGTCGTGCTCAACGGCATGGAACTCGGCGGCGGCTCGATCCGCATCCACCAGCCCACGGTGCAGAAGAAGGTGTTCGAGGACGTGCTCAAGATCCCGGCCGACGTCGTCGAGAGCCGCTTCGGCTACATGCTCAAGGCCTTCACCTACGGCGCCCCGCCGCACGGCGGCATCGCCTTCGGCCTGGACCGCATGTGCGCGCTGCTCTGCGGCACGACCAGCATCCGTGACGTCATCGCCTTTCCGAAGACGCAGAAGGCCCAGGACCTCATGGCCCAGAGCCCGACGCCGGTCACGGCCAAGCAGCTCAAGGAGCTGCACATCCAGACGGTCATCCCGCAGCAGTAAGCCGGCCCGCCCGCGGGAATCTTACTTTTGCCATTAGCCGGTTGAATCCCGCCACAGCAGGCTTGCGCCCAGCGGGTTAACCGCGGAAACTCCCGGCATCCTCTTTACCCCATGAAACTTATCACCGCCATCATCAAGCCGTTCAAACTCGAGGCCGTTAAGGAAGCGCTCACCGCCGTCGGCGTCGAGGGCATGACGGTCTCCGAGGTCAAGGGCTTCGGCCGCCAGAAGGGCCACACCGAGGTTTACCGCGGCAGCGAATACACCGTGGACTTCCTGCCCAAGGTGAAACTCGAGGTCGTCGTCGCCGACGAGATCAAGGACAAGGTGGTCGGCGCCATCGTGAACGCCGCCAAGACCGGTAAGATCGGCGACGGCAAGGTGTTCATCTCGCCGGTGGACGATGTCATCCGCATCCGCACGGACGAACACGGCGACGCGGCGATCTGAGTCGCGATCAGCCGAAATCCGGAGCCGGTCCCAAGAGGGCCGGCTTTTTCTTTGGCCCTGCATTGATGCAGCCTAACCCGGCCTCTGGGCGGGTTTTGCCCGACGCGCTGCCTTCGGGAGCGTGATCCCGGGCCAGCTATGACACGGTCTTCTTCCCGGCTTTGTTGGGGTGAATTACGTTCATGGCATTGGAATTGCTTTGGGGGTGTGGCCCATGAACCACACTCCACTACAGAAAACCCTTCGTCTGCTCACCCTCGTCGGGGCCATGCTTGCCCTGGCGTTTGGGTTGTCCGCCCGCGCTGAAGATGCCCCCGCCGCGCCCACCGCGGACGAGCGCATCGCCGCGCTGGAGGCTTACGTCAACAACACCGATCCCGGCAAGTCCCTGGCCGCCACCCCGGGCCCCGGCCACAACGCCTGGATGATGACGAGCACCGCGCTCGTGCTCTTCATGACGCTGCCCGGCCTCGCGCTCTTCTACGGCGGCTTGGTGCGCAAGAAAAACGTCCTCTCGGTGCTGGCCCAGTGTCTGGGCATCACCGGCCTGGTGACGATCCTCTGGTGGGCCTTCGGTTACAGCCTCGTGTTCGGCACGAGCTACGGCAGCCCGTTCATCGGCGGCACCGAGTTCCTTTTCCTTAAGGGTGTCACGTCCGCCCCGAACACCAACTACGCCTACTGGGTTTCCCAGAACGTGTTTTCGATGTTCCAGATGATGTTCGCCATCATCACGCCGGCCCTGATCGTCGGCGCCATCGCCGAGCGCATGAAGTTCAGCGCGATCCTGCTGTTCGTCACGCTCTGGATGGTCCTCATCTACTTCCCGCTGGCCCACATGGTGTGGGGCGCCACCGGCTTCATGAACGGCGTCTGGAACGCCGACGCGGCCATCCCGGCCATCGACTTCGCGGGCGGCACGGTCGTCCACATGTCCTCCGGCTGGTCCGCGCTGATCCTCTGCCTTATCCTCGGGCCGCGTCTCGGCTTCGGTAAGGAGAAGATGGCCCCGCACAGCCTCGTGCTCTGTATGGTCGGCACCGGCATGCTCTACGTGGGCTGGTATGGCTTCAACGCCGGCTCGGCCGTCGCCTCCGACGGTGTCGCCGCCAACGCCTTCATGACCACCACGCTCGCCGCCGCCATCGCGGGCTTCACCTGGGGCATGATCGAGAAGATCACCCGCGGCCACGCCTCGGTCCTCGGCTTCTGCTCCGGCATCGTGGCCGGCCTGGTCGTCATCACGCCCGCCGCGGGCTTCGTCGACGCCACCGGCTCGGTCATCATCGGCGTCTTCGCCGGCGTCGTCCCCTTCTTCGCCTGCACCAAGCTCAAGGCCATCTTCAAGTATGACGATGCGCTCGACACCTTCGGCGTCCACGCCGTCGGCGGCACTCTTGGCGCCCTCATGACCGGCTTCCTCGCGACGGCCGACGTGAACGCCAACCTCATCAGCGCCGGTTACGCCGAGAAGAACGGCCTCGCCGCGCTGGTCAAGGACGGCGGCCTCTGGCTCGCCCAGCTGAAGGCCATCGGCATCACGCTGGCGCTGTCCATCGTCGGCACCATCGTCATCGCCTACATCGTGAAGGCGGTTGTCGGCCTGCGCCCGACCACGGAGGCCGAACAGCAGGGCCTCGATATCACCGACCACGGCGAGGAAGGTTACATCCTCTAACTCTTAACACTTACCCAACATGAAACTCATCATCGCCATCATCAAACCGTTCAAGCTCGACGAGGTTAAGGAGGCGCTCGGCGCCGTGGGCATCGAGGGCATGACGGTCACCGAGGTCAAGGGGTTCGGCCGCCAGAAGGGCCACACCGAGATCTACCGCGGCAGTGAATACACCGTGGACTTCCTGCCCAAGGTGAAGATCGAGATTGCCGTGGCCGACGACATCGTCGCCAAGGTGATCACGGCCGTCACCGGCGCCGCCAAGACTGGCAAGATCGGCGACGGCAAGATCTTCGTGCTCCCGCTGGAGGATGTCATCCGCATCCGCACCGACGAGCACGGCGACAGCGCCGTCTGAGACCAGACCGACGTTCTTTTCAAAGCCGGCTTCCGCAAGGAGGCCGGCTTTTTGCTTTTCTCCGCCGGCCGGCGGGGTGATGGTGCTGGTTCGCATGCCCGCCCTGTCCAAGATCAAGATCCTCGACACCCACACGGGTGGTGAACCCACCCGTCTCGTGCTGGAAGGCGGCCCGGACCTCGGCCGCGGGCCCATGGCCGACCGGGTGAAGGTCTTCCAGGCCCAGCATGACCGGTTCCGCAGCGCCATCGTGGGCGAGCCGCGCGGGTCCGACGTCTTTGTCGGCGCGCTGCTGCTCGAGCCGCACGACAAGACCTGCCACTTCGGCCTGATTTTCTTCAACAACGTCGGCTATCTCGGCATGTGCGGCCACGGCCTCATCGGGGCGATCGTGGCGCTGGCGCACGCCGGCATGGTCAAGCCGGGCCTGGTGCGCATCGACACCCCCGCCGGCTACATCGCCGCCGTGCTGGGCGCGGACGGCGAGGTCACGTTCGACAACGTGCCGAGCTACCGCAAGCACCACGAACTCGAGCTCTACCTGCCGGGTATCGGCAACGTCCCGTGCGACATTGCCTGGGGCGGCAACTGGTTCTGTCTGATCGAGCAGCACGAGCAGAAGCTCGAGCTGGCGAACGTCGCCCAGCTGACCGGCTACTGCCTGCGCATCCGGCAGGCGGTCAGCGATTCCGGTTTTCCCGAGGTCGACCACGTCGAGCTCTTCGGCCCTTCGGCGAAGCCGGGCGTGAGCAGCAAGAGCTTCGTCCTGTGCCCCGGCGGGGCCTACGACCGTTCGCCCTGCGGCACCGGCACCAGCGCCAAGCTGGCGTGCCTCGCGGCCGACAACAAGCTGGCCCCGGGCGCCGAGTGGGTGCAGGAGAGCATCGTGGGCAGCACGTTCCGGGCGAAATACCGCCGGCAGGGCGACAAGATCGTCCCGACGATCTCCGGCACGGCTCACGTGACCGCCGAGTCGACGCTGCTGCTGGATCCGGCAGATCCGTTTGTCTGGGGTATCCGCTGAGCCATGCGCCAGAACCGCTCGGTCATCATCTGCGGCGGTGGCATCATCGGCCTGAGCTGCGCCTATTACCTGGCCCGCGAGGGCTGGCGCGTGACGGTCGTCGAGCGCAACGCCGAGGGCGCGGACTCCTGCGCCCACGGCAGCGCCGGCTACATCTCGCCGAGCCATGTCATCCCGCTGGCGGCGCCGGGCATGGTCTGGAACGGGCTCAAGTGGATGCTGAGCTCGCGCAGCCCGTTCTACATCAAGCCGCGGCTCGACAGCGACCTCATGCGCTGGGGCTGGCTTTTCGCCCGGGCCTGCACCCAGGCCCACACCCGCCGCGCCGCGCCGGTGTTGCGCGATCTCTGCCTGGGCGGCCGCAAACTTTTCGTCGAGCTGGCCGACATCACCGGCAACGCCTTCGAGCTGAAGACGGAGGGCCTGCTCAACCTGTGCCAGACGCAGGAGGGGCTGGACCACGAGGCGCACGGGCTGGCGGCCATCGCCAACGAGCTCGGCGTCGAGGCGCAGGTGCTCAACGCGCAGCAGACCGCCGCGCTGGAGCCGGGCGCAAAGCTCGCGGTGGCCGGCTCGGTTTATTTTCCCATCGACGCCCATGTCACCCCGCGGCGGCTGATGCCGGCGCTGACGGGACTGCTCAAGGAGATGGGCGTGAAGTTCTCGTGGAGCACCAGCATCTACGGCTGGCGGGCCGAGGGCGGGCGGATCGCGGGGGTCTCGACGACCTCGGGCGACCTTTACGCCGACGAATATGTGCTGGCCGGCGGTTCCTGGTCACCGTCCATGGTGGCGGGCCTCGGCGTGCGCCTGCCGATGCAACCGGGCAAGGGTTACAGCCTCACTATCCC
>Ga0208512_100129_pt1 | contig 29857 bp, 31 predicted proteins | sample LakWasMet40_LOW7_2_FD_183880 | JGI IMG/M metagenome (GOLD analysis project Ga0208512, IMG submission 183880) | Freshwater sediment methanotrophic microbial communities from Lake Washington under simulated oxygen tension - Sediment Metagenome... | ecosystem: Environmental > Aquatic > Freshwater >...
ACGGTGGCGGTGGAGCCTTCGTCTTCGGCGCGCGCCAGCGGGGCGGCGGCCAGGCTCGCGAGGAGCACGAAGCGGAGGAGTTGGGCGGGGATGTTGGTTTTCATGTGAGAAGGGGCTTGGCGGCGGGCTTGAGGGTGGCGGAGGGAGAGGCGGCGGGATTGGCGGGCAGGCGCAGCACGGCGAGGGCGCGGCGCGCGGCGTCGCGGACATTGAGGTCAACCGCCTCATCGCGGGAAAGTTTCTCAAAAACCGGCTCGGCCGCCCGGTCGCGGGCGTCGGTGAGCAGCTCGATCATGGCGACCTGCACCAGCGGGGCGCGCTCGCGGGGGAGCGCGGAGAGCACGCCGGCGCGGACAAGCGAGTCTTCGGAGTGCTGGGCCAGGGCCTCGACGGCGGTGAGGCGGACATTGATGGAGGGATCGAAGGCGAGCGCGCCGACGAGGTCGGTGAGCACCTTGCGGTCGGGGGTCTTGAGATCCATCTTGGCCAGCACGGTCTGCAGGCGGTCGCTGGTGGACTGCTGCTGGAGGAGCGAGTAGGTGACGAGTTCGCTCATCGAGTTGACCTGGGCCTTGAGCGCCGCGAGCTCGGCCTTGGCGGCATCATCGGCGACGACGGCGGGCTTGGCCAGGTAGTGCTGGCCGGCGAACAGGCCGCCGATGAGCAGGGCGAGGGCGAAGGCGAACTGCAGCGCGGGCTGGTCGGGCAGGAGCGCGGCGAAGAAGCGGTCGATCCGGCCGCGCGCGAGGGCGAACGGGCTCGGGGCGTCGGCCTCGCGCTGGTGCGTCTCGAGCATGGCGTAGAAATTCTCGCGCAGACGCGGGCTGGGCTCGGCGGCGGGGAGGCCGTCGAGCTTGCGCGTCATTTCCTGGAGGGCGGCCCATTCGCGCTGGCAGGCGGGGCAGTTGGCGAGATGGGCGCGGAGCTGGGCGGACTCGTCGGCGGGCAGCGAGCCGTCCTGGTAATCGATGAAGTTGTCCTGGACGCGTTGGCAGTTCATGGGAGGTCCTCGGTGGTGTGGTGAGGGCGGTCAGGCCGCCTTTTCCTTGCGGATCTTGAAATAGACTTCGCGCAGCTCCTTGAGCGCGCGGTGGGCGCGGACCTTCACGGCGCCGACGGAACAGTCGAGGAGCTTGGCGATCTCCTTGTGCTCGAGGTGCTGGAGGCGCGAGAGCACGAGGACCTCGCGGTGTTCGAGCGGGAGGCGGGCGAGGGCGGTGCGGAGCAGCACGACGTCCTCGGCGGTGGCGGCCTGGTCGGAGGGCTGAGGGCCGGCGTCGGGCTGCTCGAGCAGGTCGACGGGGTCGGTGGGCGTGGGGGTGGAAGCGTGCTTGCGGAAGTGGTCGGCGGCGACCTTGCGGGCGAGATGGTAGATCCAGGCGGAGAACTTGCCCTCGTCGCGGTAGGTGTGCCGGTATTTGAGGATGCGGTAGAAGACGATCTGCACCAGGTCCTCGCCCACCGACGGCTGGTTGGTCAGGCGCACGAAGAAGCCGTAGAGCGGCTTGTGGTAGCGCTCGAAGAGGTCGCCCAGCCGGCGGATCTCGCCCGCGCGGACGGCAATCATGAGTTCATGGTCGGACGTGGCTTCCACGGCGACGGGCAGGCTAGCGGCGGCGGGCCGGGAGGGAACTCGGAATTGGGTGATGGGGGCGAGAGTCATGAAGAGTAGTCATAAAGGTGTGCGGCGGGTAATACCGTCCGGCCGCCGAAAGGTTACGGGGTTTCTGGAAATGGGCTGGCGCGCGGCCCGGCCCGGGGGCTAGCCTTAATGCATGAACCGCCGTGATTTCCTCCTCCGATCCGGTGCGGCCGTCTCGCTGAGCCTGCTCGCGAAAGGCCCGCTCTCCGCCCAGACCCCGGTGCCTGCCGCCCCCGCGACCCCCGTTCCGATCCAACCGCCGCCGCTGGTCACGGAGTTCCGACCGCTGCGGCGCAATGTCGGTCTCTTCACGGGTCGCGGCGGCAGCATCGGCTGGCTGGCCAGCCCGGATGCGCTGGTGGCGGTGGACACGCAGTTCCCGGACTCGGCGGCGATTTTCCTGAAGGACATGCCGGGTCGCGCCGGGCGCACCCTCGATGCCGTGATCAACACGCACCACCACGGCGACCACACCGGTGGCAACGGTGTCTTCCGGTCGGCGACCAAGACCATCGTGGCCCACGCCAACGTGCCGGCGCTGATGCGCGCCGCGGCGGCCCGCGGCCCAAAACCGCCGTCCGAGGCGGAACTCCTGCCCATGCTGCCGGACCTTGGTTTCACCGAGGGCTATCGCCAGGGCTTTGGTGACGAGACGATCAGTGCCCGGTATCTGGGGGCGGCGCACACCAAGGGCGACATCGTCACGCTTTTCGAGCAGGCGAACGTCGTGCACCTGGGCGACTTGCTGTTCAATCGCCTCTATCCCGTCATCGACCGGCCGGGCGGGGCGAACATTCGCAACTGGGTGACCGTGCTGGAGAAAATAGCGGCGGAATATCCGAAGGATGCGATCTACGTTTGCGGTCACGGCCAGGCGAAGTTCGGCGTCACGTGCGCCACGCCCGACCTGCTCGTGTTCCGCGACTACCTGTCGGCGCTGCTGGCGCACGTCGAGGGCGAGATCAAGGCCGGCAAGCCCAAGGAGGAGGTCGTGAAACTGGAGAACCTCGCGGGCTTCCCCGATTTCCACGTGCCGCCCGGCCGCGGCAACCGCCTGCCGTCGAACCTGGCGGTCGCCTACGACGAGCTGACCGGCGCCTGAGCGGCCGGATTTCCAAATCCCCATGGCAATCCAGCAGCTCAACGAGGAACAGATCCGCACGTGGACGCGGGCCCAGAAGGACGAGTGGTGGTTTAAAAATGTTTATCGCGGTGACATGCCGCAGCTCACGTGGAGCTCGGGCCTTTCCGGGTTCTTCCTCGGCGGCATCCTTTCGGCGACGGCGCTCTACATCGGCGCCAAGACGGGCATCACCATCGGCGTCGGCCTGACATCGGTGATCCTGGCGTTCGCGCTCTTCAAGATGCTGAACCGCGTCGGCGTGGGGCGGGACATTTCCATCCTCGAGAACAACTGCACCCAGTCGATCGCCTCGGCGGCCGGTTACATGATCATGCCGCTGATCGGTATCATGCCGGCCTACATGCTGGTCACCGACCGGCTCATTCCGTGGTGGCAGATGATGGCCTGGAACTGCGTGATGTCGCTGCTGGGCGTGCTCTTCGCCTTCCCGCTGAAGCGCCGCTTCATCAACGAGGACCAGATGCCTTTTCCCGAGGGGCGGGCCAGCGGCGTCGTGCTCGACACGCTTTACCAGACCGGCAGCGACAGGGGCATGGTGCAGGCGCGCGTGCTGACGATCACGGCGGCGCTGGCCGCGACGCTGCAGTTCCTCATCAGCGACGGCTGGCAGCGGCTCCTGCAGTTCAAGCTCTTCAGTTTCGACAAGTGGTTCGGCTGGACCAGCCCGTGGCAGCTGCGTGAGCGGCTCGACGATTATTATTATGTGTGGGCGGCGAAGGCGCAGGCCTGGATCCCCAAGATCATGGGCATCGATATTCGCACGCTCGGCCTGCGCCTTGGTATCGATGCCGCGATGGTCGGCGTCGGCGGGCTCATGGGCATCCGCATGGCGTCGAGCGTGCTGCTCGGCACGATCGTGAACTTCACGCTGCTCGCGCCATGGATGATCCAGCGCGGCGACATTGCCCCGCGCCTCACGGCCGCGGGCAAGACGGTGGCCGTCAGCCGCGGCGAGATCGTGACCCAATGGTCGATCTGGTGGAGCGTGACCATGATGGTGGTCGGCTCGCTGGTCGCGTTGCTGGCCAAGCCCGAGATCTTCACCGGCGCCTGGCGCGCGGTGTTCGGCCGCAAGAAGGAGGCGCCGGTGGCGGCCGGCACCGACGTGCTGCGCGACATCGAGCTGCCGCTGTGGGTTTCCTTCTGGGGCATCCCGCTGCTGAGCGTTGTCGGTGTCTGGCTGACACACTGGTTCTTCGGCGTGCCGTGGTTCCTGGCATTTGTGGCCGTGCCGATGACCTTCCTTCTCACCATCATTTGCACCAATTCCATGGCGCTCACCTCGTGGACCTCCACCAGCACCATGGCGAAGATCACGCAGTTCACGCTCGGCGCCATCGACCGCAGCAACCCGGCGACGAACCTCATGTGCGGCGGCATGACCAGCGAGGTGGCGCTGAACGGCGCGAACCTGCTCTCCGACATCAAGCCCGGCTACATGCTCGGCGCCAAGCCGCGGCAGCAGGCGGTCGGGCATTGCATCGGCATCCTGGCCGGGGCGCTCGCCTCGACGCCGCTGTTCTTCCTGCTCTTCCTGCCGGTGGGCGCCGACGGCACGCGCTCGACGGCCTCGTTGCTGACGGATGCGTTTCCCTTTCCCAAGGCGCTCGAATGGAAGGGTGTCTCGGATCTCGTGGCGTCGGGCCTGAAGAACCTGCCGGCTTCCGCACTGTGGGCCATGGGCACGGCGACCGTGCTGGCGATCATCATCGAGGTGCTGCGCATCCGGACGCGCGGGCGGTTTCCGCTTTCGTCGGTCGGCATCGGCCTGGGTGTGGTCCTGCCGCCGGATGCGTGCTTCATGATGTTCCTCGGGGCGTTCGGCTTCTGGTTCCTCGGGCGGCGCAACCCGACGCCCGGCACCAAGGGGCACACGCTGTGGGTCGAGTGCTGCGAACCGATCTGTGCCGGACTCATTTCCGGCGCCGCGCTGGTCGGCATCGGCAACGCGATCGTGAACGCGCTGCTGAACTGAGGCTTGGGGAAGTCCGTTCCGGCGGCTTGCTTTCGCGCCGCGATGTGGCACGTTCCCGCTCCCACGTTCTTTGACGGTGTGCTCAACACATCGGATCAGCCGGTTACTTTCCCTTTTGGGGGTGTTCTGGATTCGACCCTAGGTTAGAGCGCGCAGCTGCCTGTCGAGAGCCGAAGGCCTCTCGTAAATCCCCCTTCGAACAAAACAAACGGCAACAACGAAGAAATGCTAATGGCCGCCTAAGTGCGGTCACGTTTTCACCCTGACTCCTGCTAGGGGATGAAAACGTCGACAGCAGGAATAGCGGTGAGGGCCGTCATGACCTCGCCGCCGTATCTTCAACCATGGCTGGCCGAGAAGGAAGCGCGCGTCCACGCGTCCTTTGAGGCGAGATCCAAACCGACGCTACACCGGTAGATGCTGCACGTGAAGGCCCGGGGCACAGGGGTTCAACTCCCCTCACCTCCACCATTTCGCCGGCTACTCCCAAAGGCTTAAAAGCCCGGGAGTGGCCCGGCATCCGTTGACGGCGGCGATCGGCGGCGGTTTACTGTCCGCCGATCAACCCCCGCGGCGGCCGGCGTGCCGCCAAAGCCCCATGTCCACCGTCGCCACCCCGCCCCCGCAAAAACCGGCCGATGACGGCAAGTCCGTCATCGACATGTCGAAGATGAACGAGGGCCAGCGCGCCGCCCTCCAGGTCACCGAGGCGGCCCGCGAGTCGCACGATGACATCAGCTTCGTCGCCGGCATGTTCATGGGCCGCTGGAAGCCGGAGAAGCTTTATCCGCTCACAGACATCGACGCAGAGGAGAAGCCCCGGGCCGACAAATTCCTCGCCGACCTCGCGACCTTCCTGCGGGAAAAAGTCGATGCCGACCTGATCGACCGCACAGGGGAGATCCCCGACGAGGTGCAGGCCGGATTCCGCCGCCTGGGCGCCTACGGCATCAAGGTCCCGCAGAAATACGGCGGCCTCGGCTTTTCGCAGACGACCTATTGCCGGGCCTGCCTCCTCATGGCCAGCCACTGCGGCAACACCTTTGCCCATCTCTCCGTGCACCAGTCCATCGGCGTGGCGCAGCCGATCCTCCTGTTTGGCACCGAGGAGCAGAAGGTGAAATTCCTCCCGCGCTCGGCGGCGGGCGAGCTGGCGGCGTTTGCGCTCACCGAGAAGGGCGTCGGCTCCGACCCCGCGCGCCTCACGACGGAAGCCAAGCCGGACGGCGACGACTTCATCCTCAACGGCGAGAAGCTCTGGTGCTCGAACGGCACCCGGGCGGGCCTGCTCATCGTCGCCTGCAAGACGCCGCCGAAGCTGGTGGACGGCAAGCCGCGCACGCAGATCACCACCTTTGTCGTCGAGGCGAAGTCGCCCGGCATCGAGGTCGTGCACCGCAGTCAGTTCATGGGCCTGCATGCGCTCTACAACGGGGTCATCCGCTTCACCAACGTCCGCGTGCCGCGGGTCAACGTGATCGGCGGCGAGGGCCGCGGCCTGAAGGTTGCCCTCAGCACGCTCAACTCGGGCCGCCTGTCGATCCCCGCGTCGTCGATCGGCGTCGCCAAGCGCGCCGTGCAGATCGCCCGCGAGTGGGGCAAGGAGCGCATCCAGTGGGGCGTGCCCGTCGGCCAGCACGCCGCCGTGGCGGAGAAGATCCGCCGGATCGCCGCGCACGCCTTCGCCATGGAGGCCATGCTCATCACCACGTCGCGCCTGGTGGACCGTGACAAGAAAGCCGACATCCGCCTCGAGGCCTCGATGTGCAAGATGTGGGGCACCGAGAAGGCCTGGATGTGCCTCGACGAGCTGATGCAGCTGCGCGGCGGGCGCGGCTACGAGAATGTCGAGTCCCTCAAGGCCCGCGGCGAGAAACCCTATCCGGTCGAGCGCATGATGCGTGACAACCGCGTCTCGATGATCTTCGAGGGTTCCTCCGAGATCATGCGGCTCTTCATCATGCGCGAGGCGCTCGACCCGCACCTCAAGGTGGCCGGCATCGCCCTGAACTCCGAGCGCCCGTGGGGCGAGCGCATCAAGAGCGCGTTCGCCGCCGCCGGGTTTTACGCCTGGTGGTATCCGCGGCAGTGGCTGCCCATTGGCGGCGGTGCGCCGGCGGGCATGCATCCGCGGCTGGCCGGTCACATGAACGGCGTCGGCGGGCTGAGCCGCCGGCTGGCCCGCACGCTGTTCCACCAGATGGTGAAGTTCGGCCCCAAGCTGGAGAAACGCCAGGTGCTGCTCGGCCGCATGGCCGACATCGGCGCCGACCTCTTCGCCATCGCGGCGAGCTGCATCTTCGCGCAGAAACTCATCAACGACGGCCAGCCCGCCGACCGCGTGCTGGTGCTGGTGGACGACTTCCACGCCCAGGCGATGCTGCGCATCGACCAGAGCTTCCTCGGCATCGGCAATAACGCCGACCAGCACGGCTATGACCTCGCCCAACAGGTGATCAACGGCGACCACCAGTGGGTCGAACAGGGGATTGTATAATCCGCCGGCCGGGCGCGGAAAATAGGTGGCATAACCGGCCGGGAGGCATTTCCTCCGGGGCGTGCGCGGTTTCCTGATATTATGCCTGGGGTGGATGCTGACGGGGTGCGTCGCGGTTGACCCGCAGGCGGATGCATCGCCCCTGCCGGCGGATGATTTCGAGCGCCAGCCGGATTTGGACGAGCGCATCGAGGCGGCCCGTTTCGACCGAAAGCTGATGGCGCAGGCAATTTTTCACGAGACCAACCGGGTGCGGTTGAAACTGGGGCTGCCCGTGTTCCGGAGCCTGCCCAAACTAGATGAGGCGGCGGACCTGGAGGCGGCGGTGGGCAAGGTTTACCAGCCGCCCAGCCACACGAATCCCTTCCCGATGATCGGGACGCCGTTCCAGCGGGTGCAATATGTCGGCCTCAAAATCGACCAAGTGGCGGAGAACATCGCCCTGCTTTCGATCTACGAGACCAATGCGGGTGTCGGCATGGTGATTCGCGAGGGGAGGAGGCACTTCCTGGATCCGGAGACGCACGCGGAGCTGCAGCGCGCCACCTACCGGTGGTTTGCGCGGGAGGTCGTGCGAAACTGGATGGAGTCGCCCGGCCACCGGGCCAATATCGTCAACCCGTCGCTCGCCTACCTTGGCTGCAGTGTGCAGCCCTCGGTCAGCCTCATCGGCGCAGACCAGCTTTTTTGCGTGCAGGTGTTTTTCACCCCGGCGAAGTGAGCGAGGCGCGGTAGCTCGCCACGACCGGCAGGTCGGCGGGGGCGAGATCGTAGTCCGTCAGTTCGTCGGCCCGGACCCACGCCAGCGCCACGTGCTCGTGCGGATGCGGCCGGGGCGAATCCTTGGCCAGCACGCAGACGAAAGGAATCATCTCGATGACAACCCGGGTATAGTCGTAAGGGAAACGCGGCAGCGCGCGCGTGATGACCACCGCGCAACCGAGTTCCTCGCGGATCTCGCGGATAATGGCGGCGGCCGGTTCCTCGCCGGGTTCCACCTTTCCGCCGGCGAACTCCCACTTGAGCGGCAGGTGCTTGCCGACCGGACGCTGCGCCACGAGCAGGCGGCCCTCGTGCTCGATCACGGCGCAGACGACGGGAATGGGTGGGGTGGCGGGCACGCCCAGACAGAACACACGGAAGAATGCGGGCGACAAGGCATTATGTTTTCCCGCAACTTTCCCGCAACTGCCGGGTTTTTTAGGTATGAAAACTTTCCTCAAAGTCCTGCTGATGGCGGCCATCCTCATCATCGCCATCAAGTTCAGTCCCGTGATCTTCATCGGCGCCATCGCTGGCCTGGTCGTGGCAGGGATTCTCGGGGTGGTCGGGATCTCCCTGGTCGCCGCCCTGCTCGCCGTTCTCGTGGCCCTCGCGGTCGCCCTTTCGCCGATCTGGATCCCGGTGCTCGTCATCATGGGCTTGGTCAGTCTCTTCCGGAAAACCGAGGAGCGCACGCCGCCGCCGATGGTGGCGGCCTGAGCCACCCCGCAACCGATTCCCGGCGGCGCCCACCACGGCGCCGCTTTTTTGTGTCCGGCCACTTGCCATGGGCGGACCCCGCTGCCTCACTCCGCGGATGCCCAAGCCGGCCGGCCCATCCAACCCCTTCGTCTCGCGTATCAGCCTCGTGGGGCGCAGCACCGGGCTGGTGAAAAACCTGGCGGGCTTCCGGAAACAGCACCACACGGTGCCGGATGCGGTGAACGCGGCGACCACGGCGTTTCTCGGCAAACTGTGCGCCAGCGAGCTGGCGGAGGAGGCCGAGGGCTTTTTCCAGCGCAGCAAGGCGGCCTTCGCCTACAAGCGCACCGACCTGACCCTGGACGTGACCAGCCCGACGGCCGTTTTGACGGCGAAGGACTTCACGCTGGAGCTGGCCTACGCGCTGGAGAAAACGAATGCCGCCGGCTTCGAGGTGACCCGCACGCTGCACAGTCTGCGCGAAGGCGGCTCTGTGGCGCGGCCGGAATTCAACGAGCTCTTTGCCGCGATGTTCACCGGCATGGTCTTCGGGCTGGCGAAGGGCGTGAAGGTCGAGGCGGTGATCGACGCGGTCGAGGCCCGCGGCGGCGAGGACGGCCTGGCCGTCACCTATCCTTCGGATTGCCGGCATTGCGCGCTCCTCGTGGACGGTGTGTCGGCGGAAGTCATCTGCGACGGCGCGACCCTGGAAATGCGTTTTCCTAAACCGGGCTCGCCGGCCGAGCTGGTCGAGGCGTTCGCCGCGGTTCGGTCGGCCTTTGCGCTGACGAAGAACCGGGTGCTGGCGGGGTTGCTATAAAAAAGGCGGCCCGCGCGGGCCGCCTTGGAATAGTAACGCAAGCGAAGACTTACTTGATCATGTCGGCCACGAAGGCGCGCTCCTCGACGAGCTCCTTGTTCGTCGCGGCGATCTTCGACTTGGCGAAGTCGTCCATCGCGTAGCCGGTGATGACCTCGTAGCTGCCGGGGGTAGTCGTGCGCACGGGCATGCCGGCCCAGACGTTGGCGTCGAAACCGTAGAGGCCGTTCGACTTCACGGCGATCGAATGGATGGCGCCGGGGGTCACGAGGCTGCGGACGTGGTCGACGAGGGCGTTGGCGGCCGAGGCTGCGGACGAGAGGCCGCGGGCGGCGATGATGGCCGCACCGCGCTTGCCGACGGTCTCGCAGAACGGGCCCTGCAGCCAGGCGTCGTCATTGATGACCTTGGCGGCCGGCTGTCCGTTGATGGTGGCGTGGCCGTAGGCCGGGAACATGGTCGGGCTGTGGTTGCCGTAGATGAAGATGTCCTTCACGGCGGTGAGATCGACGCCGGCCTTCTTGGCGAGCTGGGTCTGCGCGCGGTTCTGGTCGAGGCGCACCATCGCGGTGAAACGCTCGGCCGGGAGGCGCTTGGCTTGCGAGGCGGCGATCATGCAGTTCGTGTTGGCGGGATTGCCCACGACGGCGACGCGCGCATCCGCGGCGGCGACGGCGTCGATGATCTGGCCCTGGCCGATGAAGATCTTGCCGTTGTCCTTCAGGAGATCGGCGCGCTCCATGCCGGGGCCGCGCGGCTTGGCGCCGATGAGCAGGCACCAGTTGGCGTCCTTGAAGCCGACGGCGGCGTCCGAGGTCTGGACAATACCCTTGAGCAGCGGGAAGGCGCAGTCATCGAGCTCCATCGCGACGCCCTCGAGCGCCTTGAGGGCCTTCTCGATGGGGGCCTCGATCAGCTGGAGGATGACCGGCTGGTCGGGGCCGAACATCGCGCCGGAGGCGATGCGGAAAAGGAGCGAATAACCGATCTGGCCGGCGGCGCCGGTGACTGCGACACGGATGGGGGTTTTCATAGAAGCGGGGAGGTTAAGCGGCGGGGCGGCGCGAATCCACGTGAATTTTCCTTCAGGTCGTGAAATCAGCCGTGGTTTTGGCGGCGAAAGCCGGGCTGCTGGCGGGGCTTATTTGAAACGGGGGGCGAGGGCGGCGTGGATTTCGCGCACCAGGGCCTCGGTGGTCGGCCAGTCGATACAGCCATCCGTGATGGAAACACCATATTTCAGCTGCGCGATGGGCTGGGGGAAGGGCTGGTTGCCGGCGCCGAGGTTGCTCTCGATCATCGCACCCATGATGGACTGGTTGCCGGTGGCGATCTGCGCGAGCAGCTGGCGCATGACTTCGGGCTGCAGCTCGGGTTTTTTCGCGGAGTTGTCGTGTGAGCAATCCACCAGGATGGACTTCATCAGGCCCGCCTTGGCGAGCAGCTGCTCGGTCTGCGCGATGTGGGCCGGCGAGTAATTGGGCCCGGCGGCGCCGCCGCGAAGCACGATGTGGCAGTCGGGATTGCCGCGGGTCACGATGGCCGAGGCCGAGCCGTCGAGGTTGATGCCGAGGAAGGTCTGGGACTGCGCGGCGGCCTTGATGGCGTTGGTCGCGGAGCCGATCGAGCCGTCCGTGCCGTTCTTGAAGCCGAGCGGCATCGAGAGGCCGGAGGCCATCTGCCGGTGGGTCTGAGACTCCGTCGTGCGGGCGCCGATGGCGGACCAGCAGATCAGGTCGGCGATGTATTGCGGCGTGATGGGGTCGAGCAGCTCGGTGGCCGTGGGCAGGCCGAGGTCGAGCACATCACGCAGGAAGGTGCGGGCGAGGCGCAGGCCGGTGGCGATGTCGTGCGAGCCGTCCAGGTGCGGGTCCATCACCAGGCCTTTCCAACCGACGGTCGTGCGGGGTTTTTCGAAATAGACGCGCATGACGATCATCACGTGGTCGTTCACCTCGCGGGCGAGGGCAGCCAGGCGGCGGGCGTAGTCGCGGCCGGCCGCGAGGTCATGAATGGAGCACGGCCCGATGATCAGCAGGAAGCGCCGATCGTCGGTGAAAATGAGCCGGTGAATTTCACGCCGGGTGCGGGCGACGAATTCGGCCTGGGCCTCTGTCTTGGGCAATTCCGCGAGCAATGCGGCGGGTGAGGGCAAGGCGCGGGTCTCGACGACATTGATGTCGGAAGTCTTCTGCATGAAGGGCCAGCTTGGTGGGGCTGGGCGGCGAGGATCAAGTCCTTGCTGTGTGCTACGAATTTGGGCAAAGAAAAGGCCGGTCGCCTACCCCTAAGCGACCGGCCATTGCTTTCTTAGTTACCCCAAAACTCCCCGCTAGGCGGGGAGAAGTGTTAGTTGACTGTCATATATCTACCTCGTTCCATCCGTTCGTCAACCAGAAGATCATAAGATTCTTAAATTCTGTGCCAAATCAATACAATACAGCCATTTAAGACAATATATTTTATGAATTCTGAGAAAATGCGCAGCTCCCAATACCGCCCTGGTGCCTTGCTCAGGGTCACGGGAGAGGACGCATTCACCTTTTTGCAGGGGCAATTCACCAATGAATTGCGACAGTCGCAGGGCAGCGCGACCTACGGGCTCTGGTTAAATCAGAAGGGGAAAGTCGTCGGTGACAGCCAGGTGCTGAGAATTTCTGAAAACGAATTCCTCATCTGGAGTGAATATTCGCCGGCCGCGGTCATTCGGCAACGGCTCGAGGAATACATTGTTGCCGACGATGTGGTGCTGACGGACGAAACCGCGACCAGTTATGCGCTCACGCTTTGGGGGACCGGCGGCAAGGAGGCCATCGGCCGGTTGCTGGCTGAGACTCCGACGACGGGTCGATTTGTCGGAAGCCATGACCTGATTGTTTTTCGCGGGCGCCGTCTGCCGGGCGACAGCTGGGAGATTTTTGGTCCCGAAAAGGCGGTCACGGAAATCCGCGGACAGCTGCTCGCGGGCGGCGCCGTGGAAGGCAGTCTGGCCGAGATGGAATTTGACCGGATCACAGCGGGCATCCCCTTCGTGCCGGCGGACGTTGGTCCGGGTGACCTGCCCAACGAGGGCGGACTGGAGGACGTGGCGATCTCCTACACCAAGGGCTGCTATCTCGGACAGGAGGTCATGTCGCGTTTGAAGAATCTGGGCCAGGTGCGACGCCGACTGAAGGTCGTGCGCGGTCGCGGCACGCCGCCCGCTCCACTGGCCGCGCTTTATCAGGGTGAGAAAAAGATCGGCGAGGTCCGCTCGGTGGGCACAAGGGCCGGTGAATTTGTCGCGTTGGCCATGGTGTCGCTGGTTAATCTCACCCCGACGGCCGGGATCAGCCTCGAGCCGGCCGGCCCGGTGGTCATGACGCTGGACGCCCATGGATGAGCTGGCCCAGTTGACCAAGCTTTGCGGCGGCCTCGGTGCGACGCCGGCGCAGGCGGAGGCCATGGCGCGGCAACTGATCAAACGGGCCGATCAGCTCGTCGTCGAACGGGGCCACACCCGCGAGGAAGTCATGGCCTATTTGTTGCGACTGGTGGTGCAGGGTCGCAGCGGGGAGGTGCCGAAGGAATTTCAGCCACCCGCGACCGGCGCGAAGCCGGGTCAGAACAAGCCGGACAGTTCCGCAAAGTAGGCGTCCACCCAGCGGTGGGCGCCGAAGAAATAAACCAGGGCGGCCACGCCGAGCATGGGGCCGAAGGGCACGTGCACGCCGAGCCCAAGCTCGGCCGGCTGGCCCTCGGGAGTTTCGGCGGGCGGGGCGACCGGGGAAGCCCGGCCGGTGATCTTTTGCCAGAGCAGGGCGGCGATGAACCAGGCGCAGCCGAGCATGGCGCCGCCGAACATGCCGAAGACCGCGCCCTTCCAGCCCACGAAGGCGCCGAGGGCCCCGAGGAATTTCACGTCGCCGAAGCCCATCGCCTCCTTCTTCAGTATCGCCTCAGCCCAGAGTGCGATCCACAGCACGAGGGCGGAACCGACGCACAGGCCGAGCACCGCGTCACGTCCGGCGCGCAGGCTCGCGATGGCGAAGAACTCGTGGCCCTGTCCATGGAGCGAGGGCAGGAGCAGCGACAGCATCAACCCGGCGGCGGCACCGCCGACCGTGAAGACGTCCGGGATGATCATGTGGTCGAGGTCGATGAACAGCGCGCAGATCACGATGGCGCACAGCACCATCCCGGCGACCGCCTTCCCGGCGGGAAACATCAGCCAGCAGGCGAGAAACAGCAGCGCGGTCAGCAGCTCGATCGCCGGATACCGGACGCTGAACGGCCGGCCGCAGCACCGCGCGCGGCCGCGCAGCAGCAGCCAGCTGAGCACCGGGATGTTGTCGTGCCAGGCGATCCGTTTGCCGCAGCCGCAGTGCGAGGGCGGCGAGATCACCGATTCTTCCTTCGGGATGCGGTAGATGCAGACATTGAGGAAACTGCCGACGCACGCACCGACCACGGCGACGAACAGCGGGTAGAACCACGGGAAGGAGACGGCGACTTCCTGGAAAGCATCCATGGTCAGGCGGAGTTGAGCGCGGCGCGGGCGGCGGCCTGCATGACCGGCACCGGCACGGTCGCGCCGGTCCAGATTCCGAGGGAGCGCGCGCCCTGGTGGATCAGCATGGAAAGGCCGTTCGCGTGCGGCAGGCCGAGCTCGGCGGCCTGGCGGAGGAGGGCGGTCTGGGCCGGACGATAGATCATGTCGTAGACGCGGGCCGGGGTGGGGATTTTCTTCAGGTCGATGGGGGCCGCGTCCGCAGGCGAGAGGCCGAGGGACGTGGCGTTGATGACGGTGGCGCCGGCCGGCAAACCGGGCGGCGGGTTGGCCAGGTCGAAACCGTGGATGGCCGTCGTGCCGGCAAACAGCTGGAGGCTCAGCAACAGGTCGTCGAGGGTGGCCTTCGTGCGGTTGCCGATCCAGAGCGAGGCGCAGCGCGCGCGCAGACACTCGACGGCGGCGCCGCGGGCGGCCCCGCCCGCACCAAGAAGGACGACGTGGGCGCTGGCCAGATCCAGTGCAAATTGCTCCGCCAGCGCCGTGGCCAGACCGTAGCCGTCGGTGTTGGCGCCGCGCCAGCCGGCCTCGACGCGGCTGAGCGTGTTGGCGGCGCCGGCCGCGCGCACAAAGGCGTCGGCGCCGGCCAGACCTTCCACGACCAGCGACTTGTGCGGCACGGTCAGGTTGAGGCCGTGAAACTGGTTCTTATGGAAAAGCGAAAGCGCGCGCGGCAGCTCGGCCGGGGCGATGTCGAACTTGAAGTAGCGCCAGCCGGCGAACTTGGGCTCCGCCTTGGCCATTTCGGCGAGCGCGGCGTTGTGGATCGCCGGGCTGAGCGAGTGGGCGACCGGCCGGCCGATGACCGCGAGGGCGGTGCCGGCAAAGGCCCAGGTGTCCAGGTCGGCCAAGGTGTGGATGGATTCGGCAACGGCGCTCATCAAGCGGCGGCAGCAAAGCCCGTTTCGCCGGCGAGAACGAGCCCGATTTTTACCGCGGCCCGTTACGGCTGTGCGTGCCGCTCGTGGGTCGACTCAAATTCCGCGACAAACTCGGCGAACAGCCGCGCCCGATCCGGTTCGCTCGCCGCCGTGTAGTGGTTGACGAGGTTGCGGCAGCACCGGCAGAGCACCTCGCGCACCGGGGTCGGGGCGAGGTCGGAGACGGAGGCGTTGACGCTGCTGGAGCGCAGCAGGGCGAAGACCTCGCCGGCGTTCAGGAAAACCCCGGCGTTGAACGGGTCGACGAAGAACGGCACATGCTCCTCGTAGCAACCAACCATGAAGTGGCCGGGCAAGCCGACGGCGGAGAGGTTCAGGCCGGCGCGGTCGGCGACCAGCAGGTAGACGATGGAGAGCGAGATGGGGATGCCCTTGCGGCGGATCAGCACCTGGTCGAGGTAGCTGTTGAGCGGGTCGGTGTAGTGGTCGGTGTTCCCGCGCAGGCCGTATTCGTGGAACAGCACGCGGTTCAGCACGCGGCACTTTTCGCGCGCGGTGGCCGGCTCGGCGATCAGCTGCCGGCAGCGCGCGGCCATCTCGTCCAGCTGGGTGCAGCAGGCGCCGATGTCGAGGTCGGGGTTGACCGTGCGGCTGAGGAGCAGCGCGCCCGTCTCCAGCTCGTAGTTGAGCGAGCGGATGAAGCCGCGGAACTCGGAGACCGGGTCGGAGAAGTTCAGCTCCCGCAGGTAGGAGTTGGCGTGCAGGGCCAGCACGCGGTTCGGCTGGCAGGCGAACCAGCGGAGCAACTCCACGCTTTCGCGGCCGTGCCGGGTGAACTGGGCGAGGAGCGCGGCCCGCACCGCCGGGGATGGATCATCCAGCAGGCCCTCGAGGGCTTTCCGTTGCGCGGCCGTGAATTTTTGCGCTTCCACGGAAGAGCAGCGAAGGTGGTTCCGGCCGCAGCGCAACGAGGAAAGTTTTCGCGCGCCGGCGGATTTTGCTGGAGTCCGCGGAACTATCCGCGCGGCCCGTAGAGCGCGGAGCCGACGCGCACCAAGGTGCTGCCCTCGGCGATCGCGGTATCGAGGTCGCCGCTCATGCCCATGGACAATTCGCGCAGCGGCGCGCCGGTGCGGGCGGCCAGCTGGTCGCGGATTGCGCGGAGGTTCGCGAAAGTGCGCCGCGCCACGGCGGGATCATCGGACAACGGCGCGATGGTCATCAGGCCGTCGACCTGCAGGTGCGGCCTGGCGAGCGCCAGGTCGAGCAGGCGGGGGGCGTCGGCCGGCTCGGCGCCGAACTTGGCCGGGTCGTTGCCGGCGTTCACCTGGAGCAGCACCGGCAGCCTGCGGCCGAGTTCGCCGGCGGCGCGGTCGAGGACGTTGAGGAGTTTCTCGCTGTCGACGCTCTGGATGCGGCTGAAATGGGTGACGGCCAGCTTCGCCTTGTTGGACTGCAAATGCCCGATCAGCTCCCAGCGCACCGGCGCGGTGGTCTGGGCCTGCTTATCAACCGCTTCTTGCACCCGGTTTTCGCCGACAGCGGCCAGGCCGTAGCGGGCGGCGTATTCCGCGGCGGCGGCGGGATGGGTCTTGGTAACGGGTAAAAGCGTCACTTCCTGCGGGTTGCGACCCGCGGCGCGGCACTGGTCTGCTATTCGAGCAAGCAGGGTGTCGGCACGCATCCGGAAGGTTTCGTAATCGATAAACATCTATGAGAGCAGCTTTTAGAGTGGAATGCTGATAAGCGTTGTTTATGCTGAACCCAACCTTAAAGGCCGCATGCAAATCGAAAACTTCAAAATCTTCGCTGACTTGGTCGAGACCAAGAGTTTCTCCAAGGCCGCGAAGCTGAACGGCATCACGCAGTCGGCGGTCAGCCAGCAGGCCCGGTCCATGGAGCGCAATTTCAAGACGCTCATGATCGACCGCAGCCAGAAGCAGTTCAACCTGACCCGCGAGGGGCAGCGCATCTACGAGGCGGCGAAGGAGATCCTGCATGTCTATGAGAAGCTCGAGAGCGAGCTGCAGGAGATGAAGAAGGTCATCAGCGGCACCATCCGGATCTCGACCATCTACTCGATCGGCCTGCACGAGCTGCCGCCCTACATCAAAAAGTTCCTGCACGACTACCCGTCGGTCAACGTGCGGGTCGAATACCGCCGCTCCAACCTGGTCTACGAGGACATCCTGCACAACTCGGTGGATTTCGGCCTCGTGGCCTTCCCGCAGCGCATCCGGCAGATCGAGAACATCCCCTTCCGCAACGACAGCCTGGTCCTCATCACCCACCCGCAGCACCCGCTGGCCAAGGTCGGTGACGTGGACATCAAGGCCCTCGCCGGCCACAAGTTCATCGGCTTTGATCCCGACATCCCGACCCGCAAGGCGGTCGACCAGATCTTCCGCGACTACAAGCTCGAGATCACGCCGGTCATGGAGTTCGACAACATCGAGACGGTGAAGCGCGCCGTCGAGATCGACCATGGCGTGGCGATCGTGCCGCATGCCACTGTGGTCCAGGAAGTCCGGCAGGGCACGCTGGCCGCCATCAGCTTCAAGGGGAAGGAATTCACCCGGCCGCTCGCCATCCTGCACCGCAAGGGCCGCGTGCTGACGCCGGCGATGAAGAAATTCATCGAGATCCTGAACGTCGAGCAGAACGGAGCCTGAACGCGGCCCTCGTTTTTCGGGAACAAGACCGGCCTTGGCGTCTCCCACATTCATGAACTTTCCCCGCCTGCTTGCTGCCTTTGGTGCCGTCGGCCTGCTCGTCCTCGGCTCGGTGTTGTTCGCCCAGGACCGCACCGCCGTGGCCGCGGATTCCGCCGCGGCCGCCCTGCCGGCTCCGACGTGGAAGCTCAAGGACCTGGACGGCCGTGAAGTCAGCTCCGACCAGTTCAAGGGCAAGGTGCTCGTGGTTGATTTCTGGGCCACGTGGTGCGCGCCCTGCGTCGAGGAAATTCCGGGCTACATCGCCCTGCAGAAGAAATACGGCCCGGACGGCCTGGTCATCGTCGGCGTCTCGATGGACCGGCGCGGCCCGGCGCACGTGAAGCAGTTCGCCCAAGCCAAGGCCATGAACTACACGCTCGTCATGGGTGACGAGGCCGTGGTCGAGGCATTCGGCAATTTTCAGGCGATCCCCACCACGTTCCTCATCAGCCGGGATGGCCGCATCCTGAACCAGAAGACCGGGGCGGTGCCCGCCGCGGAATACGAGAAGCTGGTGCAGGCGGCGCTCAAATAGGCCGCCACCGCCGATTTGGATTGAAGCCGGGCCGTTCCGCCCGGCTTTTTGTTGGCCTGCCGCCATGAATTTCAACGCCAGCCTGCTCGTGCCTCTCGCCTGTGCGCTGATCTATGTCATCGGCGCGCTGACCGTGAAGCGGGCCGCGGCCTTCGGCGTCGGGGTCTGGCGCACCAGCTTTCTCTCCAATGTGGCGCTGGCGGTGTTGTTCGTCCCCGTGTGGTTCCTTTACGGCGGTGAGATCCATCCGCTGGCGGACTACTGGCAGCCGGCCGTCACCGCGCTGTGTTTTTTCGGCGGCCAGGCGCTCACTTTTCTCGCGCTGAGCAAAGGCGACGTGTCGGTCACCACGCCGGTCATGGGCACCAAGGTGATCCTGGTTGCGCTCTTCAGCAGCCTGTTGCGGGTGGGCGAGGTGCCGCTACAGTGGTGGATCGGGGCGGCGCTGAGCACCGCGGCGATCGGGTTGCTGCACCTTGGCGGTGAGGCCCGGCACCGGCACGTGGGGCGGACCGTGGTCCTGGCTTTTTGCAGCGCGACTTCGTTCAGCCTGGGCGACGTGCTGCTGCAGAAATGGGTGCACGTCTGGGGCTGGGGCAATTACTTCCCGCCGATGGCCCTGATGATCGGGCTGCTGTCCTGCGTCCTGGTGCCCTTTTTCAGCGCGCCGCTCTCGGCCCTGCCGGCGGCCGCCTGGCGCTGGGTGGGACCGGGCGCGCTGCTCATGGCGGTCAACAACGCCGGGGTGGTGGTGGCGATCGTGCTCGTGGGCAGCGCCACGGTCGTGAACATCATCTACAGTGTCCGCGGTCTGTTCAGCGTGCTGCTGGTCTGGCTGATCGGGCACTGGTTCACCAACGACGAGAAGCACCTCGGCGGCCGCGTGCTGCGACTGCGCTTCGCCGGGGCGACACTCATGGTGGCCGCCATCGTGCTGGTGCTAATCTAGCCGCGTCAGCGCCGCGCGGGCCCGCTGCTTGGCCGGTTCGTCGTGTTTGCCGCGTGAGGGCATGGCGAGGCCGCGCGCCCATTCCGCCCGGGCCGCCTCGAATTGGCCCGCCGCCGCGTGCGCGAAGCCGAGCTCGAGCCAGTGGTTGAGTTCATCGGGCTCCAACTCGGTGGCCCGCCGGAGGTGGCGGATGCCCTCGTTTAGCGAGGCCGGCGGCAGGCCGCCGTAGAGGAGGCGGACAAAGAATTTCGACGTGACACCCAGATCGGCCACCTCGTAGTGCCAGCGGCCGAGCAGGTGGTGGGCCCAGGCATAATCGGGATCAAGGGCAAGAGCCCGCTCGGCCTCCTCCTTCACCAGGCGGGAATACCTGATCTTGGTCTTGGTGTCGCTGTAGACCGCGAGCTTGCCGTGGCAGACCGCGAGCGAGAGCACATTGACCGGATCGTCGGGCTTCAAGTCCACCGCGCGCCGGGCGTAGTCGAGGGCGGTCTGGGCGTAGCGTTGCTTGGCCTCGGTGTCAGGTTGCTCGGTGACCAGGTCGGAATACTGCCGGGCAATCTTCTGGAGGATGAATGCGTCATTGGGCCGCTCGGCGTCGGCTCTTTGGAATAATTGCAGCGCCGTAAGTGAATCCAACCGGGCCTCGGCCGCCAGCGCCTCGCGCACGAGGTCGCCGGCCTCCGCGGCCCGCAGCAGGGGGGCCAGGCCCAACAGGCCGAGCAGCAGGAGCCGGTGTTTCACGGCTTGCGGAACAGATAATGGCTGACGTGCCATTCCTCGCCGTCGCGGAAGGCCCATAATTCGGCGCAAGCCAGGTAGAACACGCGCCAATAGGCCCACCACTTCACGGCCGCGCCGGCGCCATAGGTCTGCGCGAACAGCGGCATGATCTCCGCCTTGTGCGCGTCCATGTTTTGCAGCCAGTGCTCCGAGGTCCGGGCGTAATGTTTTCCATTCACCTTCCAGTCGGTGACCAGCTTCAGGTCGTCCTGAAAGTGGATGAACAGGTCGTGGGCCGGCATCATGCCGCCGGTGAAGAAATATTTGCTCATCCAGTCGCTCTCGTCGCGCACCTCGAAATGGTAGGCAAAGCGCGAGTGGGTGAACACGTGGGCGAAGAAGTGTCCGCCGGGCCGCAGCCAGCGCGCGATGTCCGCCATGAGGCGGGGCCAGTTCTTCATGTGCTCGAACATCTCCACCGACACGACGCGGTCAAAGCCGCCGGTGGAGGCCGAGAAATCGTTCATGTCGCACGTGATGATGCTGACATTGGGCAGCCCGCGCCGCCGGGCCTCGGCGAGGATGTGTTCGCGCTGGGTGCGCGAGTGGGAGACGCCGGTGATGCGGGCGAGGGGGTATTGCTCCGCTATCCAGAGCGTGAGCGAGCCCCAGCCGCAGCCGAGCTCGAGGATGTCCTGGCCGTCGGCGAGGCGGGCGCGGCGGCAGGTGAGCGCGAGCATCGCCGCCTCCGCCTGCGCGAGGGTCTCGGTGCCGCGTTCGTAATAGCCGGAGGAGTATTTCAGCCGCGGGCCGAGGCACTTCTGGTAGAACGGCGTCGGCACCTCGTAGTGCTGCTCCTTCGACTCGGCCGTGTTGACGGCGATCGGCATCGTCCGCAGGGCCCCGGCAAACTGGGCGACCTGGATCTCGGGCGACGGGTGTTCGATCTCGGTCAGCCGCTGGCGCAGGAGCCGGCGGATGCCGAGGCGGATCAGCCCGTCGGGCAGGAGGTCTTTTTCAAGCAGGGCGTCGATCATGGGAGATTTTTGGGAAACCAGGGCACAAAGGCGCTCGTGGTTTGCTGGTAGCGGCGGTAGGCGTCGCCCTTGGAGCGGAGGGACTGCTCCTCCGTCAGCGGGATGCCGGTGACGCGCAGCAGCAGGTAAAGGATGCTCGCGGGCCCGATGGCCGCGACCCAGCCAAACGGCGAGGCGAGCGCGAACACGAAATACGCGACCCAGATGAGCCACTCGAAGAAGTAATTCGGATGGCGGCTGTAACGCCAGAGGCCGGCATCACAGACTCTCCCCTTGTTGGCGGGATCGCGCTTGAAGGCCGCGAGCTGGCGGTCGGCGGCCGACTCACCGGCAAGGGCGAGCAGCCACAGGATGGCGCCGGCGGTCTCGAACGGGTGGAGCCGGGGCGAGGGATTGAGGCAGACGATGAAAAACGCCACGCCGAGCAGCACGACCGATACGGCCTGCAGCTGGAAGAAACCGAACATCTTCGTCGCGAAATTGCCGGCCCAGTCCCGGCGCAGCTGCACATAACGTCCGTCCTCGACCGGATGATGGCCCATCACGCGACGATAAAGGTGGGTGCCGAGCCGCAGGCTCCACAGGACAGCCATGGTCGTGATGAGCGCCTTGCGCTCCGGCCAGCCGGGAGCAAGGAACGCATAATAGAGCGCCAGTGCGGCGAAGGCGTAGGACCACGCGATGTCGACGATGCCGTAGTTGTCAATGCGGCGGGCGAGCCAATATACCCCGGCGAATATCAGGCACAGGCCGGCGAGCGCGGAAAGAATGATCAGCAGGGCGGACATGGGCGGGTTTCAGGGGAGGGCCAGGATAATGACGACCACTCCGAGGGCGGCCAGAATGAGGCCGAGGGCTCCCGGCCCCTCACGCCGCACGGTCAACAGGTCGGCAAGGCGTCCGTCCTTGGGCAGCGCGAACAATTCGCTGAGGCAGTAGGCAGCCATGGCGATGTTTCCGAGCAGCATGATGGCGACGAACCAGGCGGCGCGGGCAATCCACGACGTCTGCTTGTAGCAGACCCAGACGAAAAACGTGATGAAGCCCCAATACGCGTCGAAGAGCGTGGCGATGAACCACGGGTGGGTGAAGACATCGCGCGGGACGCCGAAGAGCGGGCACTGCAGGCTGGCCCAGCTGGTGACCCAGAGCATCGAGCCCAGCACCACGCCGAAAAGAATTCGCAGGAACCAGATCATGGGCGGTGTCAGAAGGAGAGGTTGTTGGGCCGCGTGTGCACGGTCTGCACGACGGAGATGTTGCGCATGGCGAAGGCCGCCTGGCAGTAGCTCAGGTAGTAATCCCATTTGCGGATGAAGCGCTCGTCGAAGCCAAGCGTGCGCACCTGGTCGAGGCGGGCGTGGAAAAGCTGCCGCCAGCTGGCCAGCGTGCGCGAATAGTCGCGGCCCATGTCCTCGAGGCCGTGGAGCACGAAGCCGCCTTGTTCGGCGAAGAGGTGGTTCAGGCGGTTGACGGAAAGCAGGAGCGAACCCGGGAAGATGTGCTTCTGGATGAAATCGACGCCCCGGCGGAGCTGGTCGTAGCGGGCGTCGGGATAGGTGATGAACTGGAGCGCGATGAGACCGTCGGGCTTGAGCACGCGGTCGCACACGGCGGCATACTCGCGGAGATATTCATGGCCGACCGCCTCGAGCATCTCGATGGAGACGATCTTGTCGAAGCGGCCGGTGAGGTCGCGGTAGTCCTGCAGGCGGACCTCGATGCGGTCGCTCAGGCCGGCATCGGCAATGCGCGCGCGGGCAAACTCCAGCTGCTGTTGCGAGATGGTGAGTGAGGTGACGCGGCAGCCGTAGTTCTTTGCGGCATGGATGCTCCAGCCGCCCCAGCCGGTGCCGATCTCGAGCACATGGTCGCCGGGCTGGAGGTGGAGCTTGCGGCAGAGGGCGTCGTTCTTGGCGGCCTGCGCCTCCTCGAGCGTGGTCACGCCGGCCCAGCGGGCGCCGGAATACATCATCGTCGGGTCGAGCCAGAGCGCGAAGAAGTCGTTGGAGAGGTCGTAGTGGTCGCTGATGTTGCGTCGCGCCGTGGCGCGGGTGTTGGGGCGCAGCAGGTGGCCGACACGGTTGGCCCAGCGGAGCAGGTTGAGGGCGAGTGATTTTGCCTGCTGCGAGCCGGTCAGGGTGGGCGCGTGCTCGAGGTTGAGGATGAACCAGCCGACCAGCGATGCGAGGTCGGGCGACTCCCAGTCGCCGTCGAGGTAGGACTCGGCGAAGCCGATGTCGCCGTAAAGGGCGCTCTTGGTGAAGAAAGCCGGCCGGCGCACACGGATGAAGGCTGTGTTGCTCACGCCCGGGGCGACTGGTGTCGCGACGACGTTGGGTTCGCCGAACTCACGCACGGTGCCGTCGGGCAGCTCGAGGCGCAGCCGGCCGAGCTTCATTGCCGCGAAGGCGTTGAGCACGGCGCCCTGGAAGAAGGACGGGGCCGGGGTGATGGTCGTGGTGGCCGTCGAGGCGGTGGTGGCAAGATCGTTGCTCATGTTTTGGGAAGAGTTTGAACCGCGGGCGCGAGGCTGCCGTGCGGGCGGTAAAGGTCGCGCTGCGCGTCGGGCCGGGCGGCCTTAGCGAACCACGGCACCCTTTTCAGGTAGAGGCGGAGGGCGTTCCAGTGGATCAGTGTGATGACCTTCAGGGTGATGAAGGGATACTTGAGGGTGAACCAGGCGAGCGTCGCGTCGGTCAGCGGGCGGCGGTCACCGGTGAGCGAGCTCGTGAGCGTGCGCTGGCCGGCATCGTAGTCGTCGATCTGCACCGAGAGTTTCTCCGCCGGAACGCGCAGTGTGAAATCGAAGGCGACGTCCATGTCAGTGAACGGCGAGACGTAGAAATACTTGGGCGCGCGCAGGGCGAAGGCGCCGTCCTGGCGCGTCTCCGGGCCGAGCACGAAGGGCTTCATCTCCTTGAAGGTGTTGGTGACCTCGGCGAGCGCGGCGACGGGTTGGCCCGCGCGGTCATAGCAAAAATAAAACGAGACCGGGTTGAACAGGTAGCCGAGGACGCGCGGCAGCGTGACCAGCATCACGCGGCCGCCGTCGAGGGCGATGCCGCGGCCCGCGAGGTAGGCGAGCACACGGGCCTTGAGGCCGGCCGGGGAGGCGCGTGAGCCCGCGGCGGCGGAAGGATTGTGCAACGGTTCGCCCGTGGGCAGGAAGTCGCCTTCGCGAAAGCTGTAGAGGTTGCGGCGGTTGAAGGAAAAAAACCGCAGCCGGCGGTGCAATGCCTCCAGCTCGTCCAGATCGAGTGCGAACATGAAGATGCGATACAGGAACCGGTGCGCCTGGGGCGAAAACCGGTGGTGCATCACATGGCACTCATAGAGGCAGGAGTTCACGGTAAAGGGTTACGGCTCAAGCGGCAGCGGGGATGCAGCTTTCTTTTTACCAGACCCGCTGGTCGGGCCGGGCGTGTTATCCCGCCCAAGGGTCGCGGCCAAGCAGCTGTTGGCCGACGTTCACCGCAGAGAGGAAGCCGTCCTCATGGAACCCATAGCGCGTCCAAGCCCCGGCGAAGTAGGTCTCGGTGCGCCCGGCGGCAGCGGCGTTGAGCGCCGGGATCCCGGCCTGCGCCTGCACCGCGCCGAGGCTGAAGAGCGGGTGTTCGTAGGCGATGGTCCTGAGCACCTTGGTCGGGTCGATGCGCTCGGCCCCGTTGATCGAGACAAAGTAATTCTCGCGGTCGGAGACGCCCTGCAGCCGGTTCATCCAGTAATGCGTGGCGGGTGAGAACCGGCCGGCGGGGTCGCGGGCGAGGGAGTAGTTCCACGCCGACCATGCGAGCTTGGTGCGGGGCATGACAGACGGATCCGTGTGCAGCGTTGCGGTGTTTGGCTGGTAGTGAAACTCGCCGAGCAGCCGCGCCTCGTCGGGCGTCGGGTCGGCCAGCAGCTCCCGTGACTGGTTGGCATGACAGGCGAGGATGACGCGGTCGAAACGCTCCATCGCACCGGTGTGGGTGGTCAGGGTTACGCCGCCGCCCTCGCGGCGGACGCGGACGATTTTTGCGTGATGCCGGATGCGGTCGCGCCAGGGCGCCGTGAGGCGCTTCACGTAGGCCTGCGCGCCGCCGTCAACCGTCCACCACTGGTGCTGGGTGTTGAGGCCGAGAAAGCCGTGGTTGTGGAAGAAGCGCAGCAGCGTGGTGGCGGGGAACGCCAGCATCTTGTCCGGCGGCGTGGACCACACCGCCGAGCTCATCGGCACGAGGTAAAGCTCCAGGAAATCGGCGCCGTAGCCGCGCCGCCGCACGTAGTCACCGAGCGCCACGCCGGCCCAGGCGGGATCGTCGAGCGCGGCGACGGCCTCGCGGTTGAAGCGGTCGATCGCCAGCAGCATGCGGATGAAGCGCGGGCGGAAAAGGTTCCGGCGCTGGGCGAACAGGTGGTTCAGCGACGAACCGGCGAACTCGAGGCCGGTGTCCTCGTGGCGCACGCTGAAGGACATCGAGGTTTTCTTCACCGGCACGTTCAACAGGCCGAACAGGCGGGTCAGCTGCGGGTAGGTCTCGTAGTTGAAGACCATGAACCCGGTGTCGATGGGCACGGGCCGGCCGGTGCCGGTCTCGGGGACGGTCACAGTGTTGGTGTGCCCGCCCGTGTAGCCGTCCTGCTCGAAGAGCGTGACGTCGAAGTGGCGGTGCAGGAAATGGGCGCAGCCCAGGCCCGAGATGCCGGTGCCGATGATGGCGAGTTTGGACATTAAAAAACCGCCGGCCTCCGGGGAGAGCGGCGGTCATCAGTTACGCCCCGGCGGGCGGTCCGGATGCACCCGGCGGCTGGGCCTGTTCGGTGACGTCCTTGTGGATGGCCGGGCCGTCCTTCTTCTGGAGCTGGTCGGCGACCGCGGGTGAGTTGACCGTGGCGATCGCAATGGCCGCGGCCGTGGGCACGACGCGCCGGAGGGTGTTGATCTCGTGCTGGACGGAGGAGACGGAGAAGCGGGAGACAGTGTCCTGATGGTGGCGCTGCTCGGCCTCGCGGTAGACGGACTGCGGCACCTCCTTGAGGCCCCAGATGAAGCCGGTCCACGAGAGCGCCTTCAGCAGGTAGTAGGTGATGTCGAGCTCCCACCAGTAGAAGCCCTGCCGCGTGGCGGACATGTAGCGGTGGTGGTTGTTGTGCCAGCCCTCGCCGAGCGTGACGAGGGAGAGGATGAAGCTGTTGCGCGAGTCGTCCGAGGTCTCGAAGCGGCGGTTGCCCATGAGGTGGGCGAGGGAGTTGATGCAGGCGGTGCCGTGGAAGAGCGCCGTGGTGCTGATGAAGAAGCCCCACACGAGCAGCTGGGCGCCGCTGGTCTGCAGCGCGGGTGCGACGGCCGCAAGGTAGTTGCCGCCAGCGAACAAGGCCACGGCGAACAGCACCGGCACGAGGATGTCAAAGCGGTTGAGGAAGACGAGCTCGGGGTATTTCGCGAGGTCGCGGATCTTCGCGTAGTCGGTCGGGAAGTTGCGGCGGCTGGTGATCCAGCCGATATGCGACCAGAGGAAACCGTGCACGTGCGGCGAGTGCGCGTCCTCCGGCTCGTCGGAGTGCTGATGGTGGTGCCGGTGGTGGTAGGCCCACCAGAGCGCGCCGCGCTGCACCGTGGTGCCGGTGAGCACAGCCAGCACGAACTGGCCGAAGCGCGACGTGCTGTAGGTCTTGTGCGAGAAATAACGGTGAAAGATACCCGTCACAAAAAACATGCGGACAAAATAGAGCGCCACCGCGGTCCAGACGGCGAACCAGCTCCAGCCCACCCAGAGCACCCCGAGGCAGCCCAGGTGGAGGATGACAAAGGGCAGGCAGCGCACGAGGTTCACGCCATCGGGCTGGGCGCGGATCGCCTCGGGGGATTCGAGCGAGTAGTCGGAGTCGATCCACTGGACGAGGGAGCCCAGCAGGCGGCGGAAAGGATTTTTGGGCGGAGTTGACACGGGAAAATATCGGGAAGGCGGGAAGACAGCTTTACGCCACCGGCGCGGCAAGCCCGGTTTCAAGCCGTGGGAAAATCGTCCCTGATTCTACGCTGCATCCCGCCGGACGGATGCGTGCCGCCAATCAAGCGGCCACGCGATCGGCTTTGGCCGGCTCCGCGGCGCGGGTTTTTTTGTCCGCCGGCCGCAACGGCGGCTCGGGGGAAGGGTGCGCTGAGGTATCCGCGTGCTCGGGCTCGGTAGCCACGAGCAACGAGAGCAGCGAAAGGACGATAATGGCTGTAATCATTGCTTGATGTGGCCGGTGCTGGGTCAGAGCACTGGCCGGTAAAATTGTTCCGATACCTCCAGTAACGCGCCAAAGCGGGGCTTTGTTGCGGGAATCCTCGGTTTTCCCGGCGGGGTCAGCGCCGAGAACCGGGCAAAAAGAAGCAGTTTGCGTTCCGATGCAAGCCACCTGCGTGAAAAAGCGGCTGTAGCAATAAGCTGCGGTCGCAGGATTAGGGATTCTATGGGGTAAATCGCCCACCGGCAGGCGGGCTGGAACGGAAATTATGACAATCCTAGGGGCGGGCGCCGAAAACACCGGTCGCAAACTGCACGAAGCGGGGGAGGGCTGCGTTGTGGTCATTATCCCGGCAGATGCCGCGGGTCAGGCTCTTCATCCGGTGGAGCGTGGCGAGCGCGTGCTGCAGCGCGCCGATGACAAAACTGAACCGCCAGAGAAAATCCTCCGGGGTCAGCGCCGGGACGTGACGGCGCAACGCCTGGCCGAAGCGCGCCAGCCACGGTTGGAATTCCCCGGCGAGAAACGTCTCCGTGAAGGGCAGTGGTTCGACGAGCGCGCGTCCGATGAGCCGCGCGCCATGCCGGCCGTTTTCGTCGGGTCCGGCATACAATTCGAAAAGCGGGCCGGCGAGGATCTCCATGAGCACGGCCAGAGGCACCGGTTGGTCCCCGGCCTGCTGTTCGGCCTCGTCGAGCATGGCCAGGCGCGTCTGGTTGATCGGCTGGATCCGGCGACGCAGCACTTCCAAGTAAAGACTCTCCTTGTCGCCGTGGTGATAATTGACGGCTGCAAGATTGACCTTGGCCCTACGGGTTATCTGGCGGAGGGTCGTGCCGTCATAGCCCTGATCGGCAAATAGCGATTCAGCAGCTATTAAGATCCGATCCAGCGTTTCTTTATCCGCGTTACTCATTTAATGATACGAAAGTATGAAACGATCGTTTAAATATCGTCAACACCGACCTTCGAGTCAGGCCACAAGCCGGTGGGTGTTGGTGATCCACGGCAAAGTTGTGTTCGGAACCAAACCGGATAGTTTTTTTCCAATTCCAGCACGCTTATGAAAACAAAACTATCCCTGTTGGCTTTTCTCAGTCTGGCCGCGGCCGGTGTGGCGGTGGCCGCGGCTCCGGAAAAACCGGTTTCGGCGATCGAGGTAACCTTCGTTGCCGCGGAAAAATTCACGGATGTGAAGGACAGTGACATGGGTTCCGACCGCGGCCGCGAGGCGGTGCTCGAGCAGCTCAAGGAGCATCTCGTGACGCATGGCGCCAAGTATCTGGCCAAGGGCCAGCGACTGCAGATCACGGTCACCGATGTGGATCTGGCGGGCGACTTCGAGCCGTGGCGCGGGATCAATTTCCACGACATCCGCATCGTGAAGGACATCTATCCCCCGCGCGTGAACCTGGAGTTCAAGCTGATCGACGCCGAGGGCAAGGTGGTCAGCGAGGGCAAGCGCCAGCTGCGGGATCTCGGATATCTGACGAGCATGGCGATGCCCACCTCCGACCCGCTGCGCTACGACAAGGAGATGCTGAACGACTGGCTGCGCCAGGAGTTCAAGCACCGGGCCTGAGCCGGTTCCAGTGATGTTTCCCCCCGGGCGCCGGCCGCAAGCCGGCGCCTTTTCTTTTGACCGGTCCCGGGGGCTGGCGGCACTCTGCCCGGGTGAATTCCGCCGTGCCGCCCGCCAATGACGCCCCCTTGCCGGAGGCCGGGCTGGTCTATTCCAAGTTCGAGACCGAGATGCAGGTCCGGCCCGACGACATCGACATGTATCAACACGTGCACAGCAGCCGTTACATGGACTATGTGCTGGCGGCCAGATTCGACCAGATGGAGCGCTGCTACAAGATGCCCATGTCCGAGTTCCAGAAACGCGGCTACGGCTGGTTCATGGCCACAGCCCAGATGAACTTCAAACGTCCGCTCGGGCTGGGTGACCGCTTCATCGTCCGCACTTGGATCGAGCAGTTCACCCTGATCGGAGTGAAGGTGCGGTTCCAGATCGAGCGCGCCGACCGGAAGCTCAGCTGCGACGGCTGGTTCGACTATGTCATGGTCTCCATGGAGACGGCCCGGGCGGTGCGCCTGCCGGAGGATATCCGCGCCAAATATGCGATCTGAGGCCGGACGATGACGTGGCCAAAGTGCTGCTAGCAGCCGGTTTACCCGAGTCGCTTGAAATTTTCCCTTGCGTTCTGAAACCGGCTGAGCGTCCTTACGCCCCTCGTTAGAGACAGCGTTTTGATGACAGGATCTGGTGAGTCGTAGGCTGAGCGATAGCTTAAGTGATGATTTCGAAACCCACAGTGGGAACGGACTGGCAGATGGCGAAGGATCTACGATTTATCATATGAGCAATTCCAAACTCTACGTTGGAAACCTGTCGTTCAACACCACCGAGGGCGAACTCCGTTCGCACTTCGAGCAGTTCGGTTCCGTCACCGACACCTACGTCGCCATGGACAAGATGACCGGCCGCCCCCGCGGTTTCGCGTTTGTCACCATGGGCACCCCTGATGAGGCCAAGATGGCCATCGAGAAGACCAACGGTGTCGAGCTCGGCGGTCGCGCCCTGCAGGTCAACGAGGCCCGTCCGAAGGAAGAGCGCCCGTCTGGCGGCTTCGGCGGCGGCGGTCGCGGCGGCTTCGGCGGCGGCGGCGGCGGTCGTGGTGGCTACGGCGGCGGTCGCGGTGGTCGCG
>Ga0208512_100131_pt1 | contig 29266 bp, 26 predicted proteins | sample LakWasMet40_LOW7_2_FD_183880 | JGI IMG/M metagenome (GOLD analysis project Ga0208512, IMG submission 183880) | Freshwater sediment methanotrophic microbial communities from Lake Washington under simulated oxygen tension - Sediment Metagenome... | ecosystem: Environmental > Aquatic > Freshwater >...
ACAATCAGCCGAGCTTCAACTCCACCCGCTTGATTTCGCCCACAAGGATCGTGTAACAGGCCACCGCCAGCGCGGCGTGAGCGCTCACATAGACCAGGGCCCAGTTAAACGAACCCGTGGCCTTTAAAATGTAGCCGATGGCGATCGGGGTGACGATGCCCGCGGTGTTGCCGAAGGTGTTGAACAGCCCGCCGCACAGCCCGGTGACCGACTTGGGCGAGGTGTCGGAGATGACCGCCCAACCGAGCGCGCCAACGCCTTTGCCGAAAAAGGCGAGGCTCATGAGAAAAATGACCGCAGCCCCGGACTGCACGTAATTGCACGCCACCATGGTGACCGACAGGAGCAAGCCGGCGACGATCGGCGTCTTGCGCGCCACCGTGAGCGAGCACCCCCGCCTCAGCAGCAGGTCCGAGAACCATCCGCCCAGGATGCCACCAGCAAATCCGCAGAGCGCGGGCAACGCGGCGACAAAGCCGACCTGCAGGATCGACATGCCGCGCTCCTTGACCAGGTAGATGGGGAACCAGGTCAGAAAGAACCAGGTCAGCGTCGTGATGCAGTATTGACCGAGATAGATGCCAACCAGCATCCGGTTGCGCAAAAGTTGCTCGATTACCTCCCAGCGCACGCCCCCGCGCACCGCCGGCTTGCCACCGGCATCGAGGTCGACCAATCCGCCGCCGCGCTCGATATGCTCGAGTTCGGCCCGGTTCACCCACGGGTGTTCCCGGGGACTGTGCATGATCCTTGGCCAGGCCAGTGCGAACATGATGCCCAGTGCCCCCATGAACCAGAACACATGCTCCCAGCCGTAGGTATGGGTGATCCAGCCCATGATGGGGGCGAACAGCACGGTCGCGAAATACTGCGCCGAGTTGAAGATGGCCGACGCCGTGCCGCGCTCGGCCGTGGGAAACCAGCTCGCCACGATGCGCGCGTTCGCTGGGAACGACGGCGCCTCGGCAGCTCCGAGCAGGAAACGCAGGCCGAAAAGGACCATCACCGCCACGCGGCCGTCGAGGCCGCCGATGAAGCCCTGCAGCAGGGTGAAAAGCGACCAGAGCCCGATGCTCCAGCCGTAAACGCGCCGCGACCCCATGCGGTCCAGCAGCCAGCCGCCGGGGATCTGCCCGATCACATAGGCCCAGGCAAAGGCGGAGAACACGTAGCCCATCCACACCGTATCAAGCTTGAGCGCCTTCGACAGGTCCGTGCCCACGATCGAGAGCGTCGCGCGGTCGGCGTAGTTGATCGCCGTCAGCAGGAACAGGATGAGCACGATTAGATAACGCACCTTGGTGCGCTTCGTCGCGGGCGAGGCCGGCTCGGTGCTCATGGAGCCGGTTTATTGCGGCCCGAGTGACTTGATAAGCTCGCCGAGTCGTGCGGATTCGTCAGCACCCAGATCCACCAGCGGTGGTCGCACCGGACCGGCGTCATGCCCGGCCAGTTTGGCCCCGGCCTTGATGATGCTCACGGCATAGCCGGGCTTGCGGTTGCGGATCTCAAGATAGGGGAGGAAGAAGGTGTCGAGCAGCCGCCCGATCGTGGCCTGGTCGTCGGCCGCCACCGCGTGATAGAAATCCATCGCCGTCTTCGGAATGAAATTGAACACGGCCGATGAATATACCGGCACGCCGAGGGCCTTGTAGGCGGCCGCATATACTTCCGCCGTCGGCAGGCCTCCCAGGTAGGCGAAGCGGTCGCCGAGCTTCCGGCGGATCGACACCATCAGCTCGATCTCGCCGATACCGTCCTTGAAACCGATCAGGTTGGGGCAGCGGTCTGCGAGTTTGACCAGCGTATCGGCCTGCAGGCGGCAGGCGCCTCGGTTGTAGATGATCACGCCAAACTTCACCGAGCGGCACACCGCCTCGACGTGCGCCGCCAGGCCTTCCTGCCCGGCCTCCGTGAGGTAGTGCGGCAGCAGCAGCACACCCTGCGCCCCGAGGCGCTCGGCTTCCTGGGCAAAGGCGATCGCCTGTCGCGTCGGTCCGCCGGTGCCGGCGACGATGGGCACGCCGTTCTTGCAGGTCTTCACGGCCGCGCCCACGACCGCGCTGTAATCCTGGGTGGTCAGCGAAAAGAACTCTCCCGTGCCGCCCGCGGCGAAAAGCACCGTGGCCCCGTAGGGCATCAGCCATTCCAGCCGCTTGGCGTAGGTGTCGGCGCGAAAGTCGCCGGCCGCATCAAAATCTGTGATCGGGAACGACAGCAGTCCCGCCGACATTGTCTTCTTCAGTTCCAGTGGGGTCATGGGTGGCGAAGTTCAGCCGATTAATGCCGCAGGCTGACCCCAAGGCAAGCGTCGCGGTGTTTATGGCGCGGAAGGGGTGCATTTTGTCAATGACTCGGCAGCGCTGCCGGTTACCGTATGCCCCTGATGTCAGCCCCCATGACGCTCGCCGCCGCCGGCCGCCTGCCCGCCCCGGATGACAACGTGGCCATTGCCATTCGCCAGCTTGAGGCGGGCACGTTGATCGAGATCGACGGCGCGGTCCGGACGCTTGCCCGGACGGTGCTCGAGGGCCACCGCTTCGCCGTGCGCGTCATTGCCGCGGGCGAGCCGCTGCTTTCCTGGGGCCTGCCGTTCGGTCACGCGATCGCCGCCATCGCGCCGGGGGACTACGTTTGCAACCGGTCCATCCTCGAGGCGCTCGCGGTGCGACGCCTGCCTTTCCCGCTGCCGGCCCAACCCAACTTCGTCGATCACTTGGTGCCGTTCGAGTTCAACGAGGCGGCCTTCACGCCGGCACCGCCGGTGGCGCTCGTGCCGCAACCACGCACTTTTCTGGGTTACCGCCGCCCGGGAAAACGGGGCGTCGGCACCCGCAACTACATTGTCATCCTCGGCACGACGTCGCGCACCGCCAGCTTTGCCCGGCAGCTCGCGGCCCGGCTCCAGCCGCTGGCGCGCATCAACCCGTCGATCGATGGCATCGTGGCTATCGCCCACACCGAGGGCGGCGGCCCGGGCGAACCCAACAATGCCGCCGAGGTCCTTCGCGCGCTCGCGGGCTTCATCGTCCACCCGAATGTCGGCGCGGTGCTCGCGGTTGATTACGGCGTTGAGCCCGTTTCCAACAGCCGCCTGCAGGGCTTCCTACGCGAGCGTGGCTACCCGCTGTCCGAGGTGTCGCATCACTTTCTTAGCATCCGCGCCGGGTTGGCCGCGGCGCTGGCCGAGGGGGAGGGGATCGTCCGCGGCTGGCTGCCGGCCGTCGCCGCCGAGCGGCGCACGCCCGAGCCCGTCAGCGGCCTGCGCATTGCCCTGCAATGCGGCGGCTCCGACGCGTTCTCCGGCGTCTCCGGCAACCCGCTGGCCGGGGCCATCGTCCACGAGACCGTCCGTCATGGCGGCATCGGCGTGCTCTGTGAGACCGACGAGCTGAGCGGCGCCGAGTCCTACCTGATGAAGAACCTGCGGGATGCCGCCCTGGCCCGCGCGCTGCTCGCCCGCATCGAACGTTTCCGGGCGCGGCTTGGCTGGCACGGGGTCACGCCCGAGGGCAATCCCTCCGCCGGCAACAAGTTTCGCGGCCTCTACAACATCACGCTCAAGTCGCTTGGCGCCGTGCACAAAAAGGACCCGCGCACCCGCATCGACCACGTGATCGACTACGCCGACCCGCTCGGCGCGCCGGGCTTCTATTTCATGGACAGCCCGGGCAACGACCTCGAGGGCATCGCCGGGCAGGTCGGCGCCGGCTGCAACCTCTTCCTCTTCGCCACGGGCAACGGCTCGATCACCAACTTTCCGTTCGTGCCCACGCTCAAGATCACCACGACCACCCGCCGGCACCAGCTGCTCATCCACGAGATGGACATCAATGCCGGCCGCTACCTCGACGGTGAGCCGATGGACAAGCTTGCGGCCGAGGCCTTCGCCCTCGTGATCGCCACCGCGTCCGGGCAGAAATCGCGCGGGGAACACGCCGGTCACTCGCAGGCCTCACTCTGGCGCAACTGGCGGCAGACCGACACCTCGCAGATTGCGGAGATCCGCGCGCGTGCCGTGCCCGACGGAAGGCCGCTCCCCGTCTCCTTTGACCGCCAGCCCGCGCGGGCGGAGCCGCCGGCCTTGTCCGCCCTGCTCACCGGAGACCGCTTCGCCACGGAGCGCATCGGCCTGGTGCTGCCCACGAGCATGTGCTCCGCCCAGATCGCCCGGCTGGCGGCCGAGCGCATGAATGCCAAGGGCCTGGCGCCCGCGCTCGGGTTCTCCCGTTTCCTGGCCCTTACACACAGCGAGGGCTGTGGCTTCGGCGGTGAATCGATGTATCACCTGCTGCACCGCACCTATCGCGGCTACGCGACGCATCCGAACGTGGCCGCCGCGCTGCTGCTCGAGCATGGCTGCGAAAAGATCCCGAACGATGCCATGCGCCGGCAGTTCGAGACCGCGGGCCTGCCACTTGAGCGCTTCGGCTGGGCCAGTGTCCAACTTGATGGCGGCATCGACAAGGCGCTGGCCAATGTCGAGGCGTGGTTCGTGCGTGCCGGGGGTGCCCTGCCGGCGGCACCCCGCCTGCCTGTCGGACTGGCCGCCTTTGCCATCGGCCTGCTCAGTGCGGCTCCGCTGGGGAAAGCGGGCGCGTCGGCCCTGGCCCGTGTTGCCCGCGCCATTCTGGAGGCTGGCGGATCGGTGCTCGTGCCCGAGGGGGATCCGCTGCTGGCGTCGGCCGACTTCCGTCTGAAGCTGCTCGGGAACTCCGCGCCGCACGCGACTCTCGCCTACGGGCAACCCTTCACGACGGCCGGCCTGCATGTCGTGCAGACCGATTCCGACCATTGGGTCGAGAACCTTGCCGGCCTCGGCGCCTGCGGGGCGCATGGATTTGTCGGCCTTGTCGGTGACTCCTCGCAGCAGGGCCATCCGATGCTGCCGGTGCTGCAGGTGGCGGAGCGGGCTGTCCTGCCCGCCGCCGCCGCGCAGGATGTGGACGTCATCCTGAATGGCGATCCGCTGGTGGACGAGGCGGTGTTGTTGCGCGTGCTGGCTGATGCGCTGCAGGGAGATTACACGCCCGCGGCCACGGCCGGCGGGTTTGTGGACTTCCAGCTTTCGCGCGGTTTGCTCGGGGTTTCGACCTGAGGCGGGGTTATTTCTCGAAGCGGTAACCCTTCTCCTTGGCCTGGGCCTCCAGCGTCCGGAAGGCGTCGAGTTCAAGCACGCCGTCCTTGCCCTCGAGGCTCTTGAGCCTGTCGGCGACCGCGGCGTCGCGCTTGGCGACGAGCTCCGCCAGTTCGGCTTGGAGCTTGCGGCGTTCCTCGACTTTCTCGGCAATCAATTCCTGGCGGGCGGCGGGAGCCATGGCCTGAAGTTCGGGCGCGAGTTTCTTCTCGTCCAGCTTGTCGAGGCTTTCGCGGCCGTTCATTACCTCGACCACGAGGTCGCCGCGGCCGGACATGATTGCGCCGGCCTCGCCCTTGCCGAGATAGGAGGAGCGATCCGCCATGGCCTCGGACGACAGGCTGGCCAGGACCGACTTGTTCTTGGCGGCGCTGGCCTGCTCGGCCTTCGAGCCGTAGAGGATGATGGTGGAGTCGAGCTGGATATTGAGTCGGATGATCTCCTGGTCGTAGGGCGTCTCGATCTTGATGGAGCCGCCGTCCTGCAGGATGGCGCCATAGGTGCCGTTGGTCAGGGAGGCGATTTCGCGCCAGGCCTGCTCGGTGCCGCTCAGGCGGCCGCACTGGAGCGTGTTGATGAGGATGCCGCGCTCGTTGGCCAGCCGGCAGGCCTCGGGGTATTTGACGTCGTCCTGATAGTCCATGTGCGGCCGGGCGTCGCCGACGAGGAAGACCACGCGCAGCACCTCCGGGTCGGTGCTCCACTGGAGGTCGCGCACGGCCCGGTGCAGCGCCTCGTTGACGGACTCGGGCTCGTCACCACCGCCCTGGGCCTCGAAGGCGTAGAGGTTGGTATAAACCTCGTCGAGGTTGCCGGTCAGGCCGAACACCCGGGTGACATAGGCGTCGCGCCGGTCGCGGTAACCCACGAGGCCGAAACGGATCTCGGGGGTGGGGCGGGCGGACTTTAGCTTGTTGGCGATGGCCCAGATCTTCTGCTTCGCGCCGGCGATCATGCCGCTCATGGAACCGGTGGTATCGAGGACGAAGACGACCTCCATGCGCGGCCGGGCCAGGCGCTGGTCGTGGGCCCCGGCGTCATGGGCGGACAGATTGGGGAGGGGAGCGAAGACGGCCGCGACCAGGGCGGCGAGAAGGAGGAATTTAGGGCGCATGTGAGGATGACGGCCGGGGGCGAACATCCTTAGATCCTTTTGCGCGGGAATGTGCCCGCGACCAGCGTGCCGCCTCAGTCCTCGGACGGCGGCGGCCCGGCGCGCAGCAGGGATTCCTCGTGGTCCAGCAGCAATTGCAGCGGCCGGTGGACCTCGTCGGCGATCTTGTTGCTGCGCCAGAGTTCGTCGATGGCCGCGCGCTCGGCGAGCAGCGCAGTCGTCCGGTAGCGGTGGCCGGCGATCCGGCGGCGGCGTGCGCTGCGGCGGGTCTCGCCCTCGGCCTCGAGGACCGCGAGCCGGTGTTCATACTCGCCGATCACCTGGCCGAGCGCGGCGTTGTGGTCGGGGGTGGCGGCCTCGGCCTCAAGCGCCCGCAAGGCCCCGAGGCCGGCCTCGACCGCCGTGGTGCGGGCCAGGCGTTCTTCCCTGGCGCGCGAGTTGTCCTCCCGCAGACCGAGCCGTCCGATCAACCGCTCAAGCGTGGTGCCCTGCAGCAGCAGCGTCACGGCGATGACCCCGAAGGCGAGGAAGATGACGATGTCGCGCCCCGGAAAAGGCGAGCCGTCGGGCAGGAAGAGCGGGATGGAAAGGGCGCCCGCCAGCGTCACGGTGCCGCGCATGCCGGCCCAGCCCATCACGAGGGCCGTCGCCGGGCGCATTTTCTCGGTGCAGACCCCGGGAAGGATAAAGGGCAGGTAGATACCCGAGAAGACCCACGCGAGGCGCGCCGCGATGGCGGCGCCCGAGACGATGGCGGTGAAGCCCAGCAACTGGCCGGTGGAATAGTGGTCGTGCACCGCGGCCAGCAGCGTGGGGAATTGCAGGCCGAGCAGCACGAAGGCGGTGCCGTTGAGCCAGAAGATCAGCAGGCCCCACACAGCGAAGGCGCTCTGGCGGGTCTCCGCATCCATGCGCACGGGATCGCGCCAGCCGGAGTAGAGGCCGGCCGCGACCACCGCGAGGATGCCGGAAACGCCTAGGTGCTCGGCCGCCAGGTAGGCGGCGAACGGTGTCATGAGGGAGAGCGTGATCTCGATGAGCGGGTCCGAGCTCTGCAGCCGCTGCAGCAGGTCGCGCAGCTTGCCGATGGCGTAACCGACGAGCAGGCCGATGGTGAAGCCGCCGACGGCCAGCAGGGAGAATTCGCCGGCCATCTGCGTCAGCGAGAAGCTGCCGGCCACCACGGCGGCGAGGGCGAACTTGAAGGCCACGAGGCCCGTGGCGTCGTTCATCAGGCTCTCGCCGTTGAGCACCGTCGTGAGGCGGGCCGGCACGCGCAGGCGCTCGGTGATGGCGTTGACCGCCACGGCATCGGTGGGCGAGACGATCGCGCCGAGGGCGAAGGCCATGGCCAGCGGCAGGCCCGGCACCAGCCACCACGCCACCAGGCCGACGGTCAGGGTGGTGAAGAACACGAGGCCGATGGCCAGGGTGAGGATGGCGCGCCGCGCGCGGACGAACTCGCGCAGCGGCATCAGCCAGCCGTCCGAGAACAGCAGCGGCGGCAGGAAACACAGGAAGAAGAAATTCGGGTCGAGCTTCAGCCGCGGGAACGCCGGCACCAGCGCCGCGCCGATGCCGCCGAGCATGTAGGTGATCAGCGGCGGCCAAGGCAGCCAGCGGGCCACGACGCTCAGGCTGGCGATCAGCAGGAGCAGGATCAGGGCGTGTTCAAAGTTGACCATGCGCGGCTACGCTACGATTTCGCGCGGATTCGTCCAGCGGCATAACCCGTGGCATCTCCGGCTCGACATCCCGGGCACAGGGGCCACCTTTGGGGCGCATGGCGAAAACGAGGCAGCGGCTGACCAAGAAGGCCTACCAGGCCCGCGCCAGCCGGCTGCGCGAGCAGCTGGTTCACCTGCAGGTGAAGCTGAAGCATGTGCCGTTCAAGGTGCTGCTCATCCTCGCGGGTCCCGAGGGCGCCGGTCGCGGCAGCCTGCTCAACACGCTCGCCGAGTGGCTCGACCCGCGCGGAGTGGAGACGTTCTCCTACCACGCCCCGACGGGGAGCGAACAGGCCCACCCGCACCAATGGCGATTCTGGCGCAGCCTGCCGGGCATCGGCCGCATCGGGCTTTATGCCGGTTCCTGGTATACCGAGACGCTGCGCGAGGAGGCGCGCGGCAAGCGCGCGCTCGGCCACGTTGAGCAGGAGGCGGAGCGCATCCGCGACTTCGAGAAGCTGCTGGCCGACGGTGGCACGCTCATCATCAAGGTCTGGCTGCAGATCTCCAAGGATGCGCAGGGCCGCAGACTGCGCACGCTGCGCGCCGAACCAGCGACGGCCTGGCGCGTGACCGAGGAGGACTGGCACCACCACCGCATCTACGACCGCCTGGCGAAGACCGCCCGGCTCATCCGGGCCAAGACCGACCGACCCGGCGCGCGCTGGAACATCATCGACGCAGAGGACGAGCGCGCCCGCGACCTGCAGGTCGGGCAGCTGCTGCTCACGCAGTTCCGGCTGCAGCAACAGAAGATGGCCCGCCTGCGTCCGGCCGTGGCGCCGCGCGTGGTGAAGTCGTTGCGCCCCGCCGGCCTGCGGCGGCTGCAGGCCCTGCCGCTCGACCAGGACCTGTCGGAAAAAGACTACGACGCCCTTCGTGAGAAGTGGCTCGGCCGCCTGAACCGCGCGGTGCGGGCGGCGCTTGGCGCCGGCCGGTCCATCGTGTTTGCGTTCGAGGGCTGGGACGCGGCGGGGAAGGGGGGCGCCATCCGCCGGCTCACCAGCGCGATCGATCCGCGCGACTACAGCGTCATTCCCGTGGCCAAGCCCACGGCCGAGGAGAAGCACGCGCACTATCTCTGGCGTTTCTGGCGGGACATCCCGCGCGACGGCCGCATGGCCGTGTTCGACCGCTCGTGGTATGGCCGCGTGCTGGTGGAGCGGCTGGAGGGTTTCTGCCGGCCGGACGAATGGCAGCGGGCCTTCGCCGAGATCAACGGCTTCGAGCGCGAACTGACCGGCCACGGCACCATTGTGCTGAAATACTGGCTGCACATCTCGCATGCCGAGCAGCTGCGGCGTTTCCGCGAGCGCGAGTCCACGGCGCACAAGCGCCACAAGATGAATTCCGAGGACTGGCGCAACCGCCGCAAGCGCGCCGCCTACGAAGTCGCCGTCGGCGACATGCTCGCGCTCACGGACAGGAAGAACGCGCCGTGGCACCTCGTGCCGGCGGACAACAAGCGTTACGCCCGCCTCGAGGTCCTGCGCTCCGCCAGCCGCCAGATCGAGGCGGCGCTGGAAGAGTAAGCGCGGCTCACGCGTCCAGGTCGACCACGCCGGAGGCGTGGCAGAGCGCGGTCAGCACGCGGAATTCCGCGCTTTCCTTGTCGTGTGCGCCGGGCGTGACCTTGAAGCCGCTGGTCAGGATCTGCATGACACCGCTGTAAGTGGCGCCCTTGGCCGAAAGCTGGACGCGCTCGAGGGCCAGCGGCCCCGGCTGCAAAAAAGTGACGGCTGCGCCAAACTGTTGCTTGGGTTCACCTTCGACGTGTCTGGGTGACCCCCGCACGGTGATTTCCATCCGCCCCTCGGGCGAGTCGAACCTGAAAGGCATGTGCGGCAGTTTGATTTCCATTTGTTAAGGTATCGCGACCGGGACGAATAAGCAACAGCCGCGACGGTCGGATCGCTGATGCGCCAATGCGGGAAACGGGCGGCCTGGGTCGCATTTCTGGCGCCGGGCTTGACAGCGGGCGATCTGTAGTTAACCAGATGGTTAAACACAAAACGCATGTCGCCCGACCGCCTCAACGCCGTCTTTGCCGCCCTGGCCGACCCGACCCGCCGGGCGATCGTGGCCCGGCTGGCGTCGGGCGAGCGCTCCGTCACGGAGCTGGCGGAGCCGCACGACATGAGCCTGCCGGCGATCTCGAAGCACCTCGGTGTGCTGGAGCGCAGCGGCTTGATCGAGCGCGGGCGTGAGGCTCAGTGGCGGCCCTGCCGGCTCAAAGCCGCGCCGCTCAAGGAGGCGGTGAACTGGCTTGAGACCTATCGGCAGCATTGGGAGGAGAGTTTCGATCGCCTCGACGACTATCTGCAGGAGCTGCAGGCAAAGAAGCCGGTCAAAAAGGAGAAACGTCATGTCCGGGGAAAATGAGCCGTCCGCCGGCCGGCCGATTGTCAGCTCGCGGGTTTTCGCCGAGCCGCGGGAGGCCGTGTTCGCGGCGTTCAGCGATCCGGCGCGGCTGGCGCAGTGGTGGGGTCCGAAGGGCTTCACGAATGAATTCCACCAGTTCGATTTCCGCCCGGGCGGGACCTGGCGCTTCACCATGCGGGGCCCCGACGGCACCGCTTACGGGATGGACCATCAATTCACGGAGATCGTCCGGCCGGAGAGGATTGTCGTGCGGCATTTCCAGCCGGGTCACGACTTCACCCTGCCCATTACCCTGGCCGTGCAGGACGCCGGCACGGTCGTCACATGGGCGATGTGCTTCGACGATCCCGCCGAGGGCGAGCGACTCCGCGCTTTCCTCGAAACGGCCACCGCGGAGAACCTCGAGCGCCTGGCCGCTCATCTGGCTTTAACCACGCAAAAAAAATGACCACGCCAAAACCATCCCCCGAAAATACCTCCGGCCGCGAAATCGTGATGACCCGCGTCCTGCACGCACCACGCGAGCTGGTGTGGCAGGCGTGGACCGATCCCCGGCACGTCGTCAACTGGTGGGGGCCGCGCGGTTTCACGACGACGATCAAGAAGATGGATTTCCGCGTGGGCGGCCAGTGGGAGCACGTGATGCACGGCCCGGACGGGGCGAACTACCCGAACAAGAGCACGTTCAAGGACATCGTGCCGCTCGAGCGCATCACCTACCTGCATGGCGGCGGTCGCGAGGACGGGCCGGGCGCCTCGTTCACCGCGACCTGGACGTTCGAGACTGTCGACGGCAACAAAACGCGGCTGACCGGCCGCCTCGTGTTCCCGTCGGCGGAGGCGCGGGATTTTGTCGTCAGGGAGTTCGGCGCCATCGAGGGCGGCAAGCAGACGCTGGAGCGCGCTTCCGAATACGTGGCCGGCATGCAGAACAAGCCCTTCGTCATCTCCCGCGAATACAATGTCTCGCGTGCGCTCATGTGGAAGGTCTGGACCGAGCACGAGCACTTCGCGCAATGGTTCGGGCCCAAGGGCATCAAGGTGACGTTCGCGAAATTCGACCTGCGCCCGGGCGGCATGAACCACTATTCGATGACGATGCCCGACGGGAAGCAGCTCTGGGGCAAGGCGGTCTATCGCGAGGTCGTGCCGCCGGAGAAGCTGGTCTGGATCAATTCGTTCTCGGACAAGGACGCGGGCCTCACCCGGCATCCTCTCAGCAAGGATCGCTGGCCGTTGCAGATGCTGACGGTGATCACGTTTGCCGAAAACGCCGGCAAGACGACGGTTACCGTCAACTGGCTGCCCTATGAGTCGGATGACGACGAGCGCCAGGTCTTCGATAATAACCTCGCCAACATGAACGCGGGCTGGGGCGGCACGCTGGAGCAGCTCGGGGCCTACCTGAAGTCGCCCTGACCTGGTCGCGCCGGCTGGCGGCTTGACTGTGCGTGGCGGGGGAGGGAGCTTGCGCCACCCCGCCATGCAATACCCCGCCCGACTCCTCGCGTCGCTTTCCCTCCTCCTTGGCCTCGCCGGCTTCGTCCGCGCGGCCGACGCCCCCGCCGGCCGTCACTGGATCCCGCTCTTCAACGGCAGGAACCTCGATGGCTGGACCATCAAGATCACCAACCATCCGCTGGGCGAAAACTACGCTGACACCTTCCGCGTGGAGGACGGCATCATCAAGGTCGCCTACGACAAGTATCCGAAATTCGACAAGCAGTTCGGCCACCTCTACAGCAACGTCGCCTACTCCCGCTACATCCTGCGTCTGGAATACCGCTTCGAGGGGAAGATGATGCCCGATGCACCGAACTACGTTAACCTCAACAGCGGCGTCATGATCCACTCGCAGTCGCCGCAGAGCATGCCGCTCGACCAGGCCTTCCCGGCCAGCCTCGAGGTGCAGTTCCTCGCCGATGAGGGCAAGGGCCCGCGCCCCACCGCCAACATGTGCTCGCCCGGCACGCACATCGAGATGGGCGGCAAACTCATCACCCAGCACATCGTCAAGTCCACCGCCCCGACCTTTCCCGCCGGCGAGTGGGTGAAGATTGAGGTCGAGGTGCACGGCCACGACGAGATCATCTACCGCGTCAACGGCACCGAGGTGCTGCGCTACCAGCATCCGCAGCTCGACCCGAAGGACCCTTGGGCCGCCGCGGCCATCCAAGCCGGCTCCGCCCGGCTCATCAGCTTCGGCCACATCGCGCTCCAGGCCGAGGGCCAGGGGGTCTGGTTCCGCAACATCGAGCTGATGTCGCTGGAAGAGCCCTGAGACAGGGAAGACGGGGTCGATGGCGGGCAACACGCGCTCCGGCGCCTGGTTCCGTCAAAAAAATCGCCGGAGGCGCCATCTCGGACTTGTCACGCCGGCCGGAGGTTCCAACTGTCGCGGGTTCATGAATCGCACTTCCTCCTCTGTTTCCCTCCTCCTGGTCCTCGCGGCCCTCACTTTCGCCGGCTGCGGCAAGCAGCCCGCCTCCGGCCAGACGGCCTCGGCCGCCCCGGCGGTCATCGAGTCGGTGGAGCAGAAGGTCAGCTACGGCATCGGCTACAACATGGGCGCCGGCCTGGGCCGCGACGACACGCTGAAGGTGGACCAGGCGGCTCTCATCGCGGGTATCACTGACGGCCTGGCCAAGGCCAAGACCCGCCTCCCGGAGTCTGAGCTTGAGGCCGCCTTCATGGCGGTGCAGCAGAAGATGGCCGCCGCCGCGGCCGCGGCCGGCGAGAAGCAGCTCGCCTTCGGCAACGAATACCTCGCCAAGAACAAGGCGAAGCCCGGCGTGACCGTCACCGCCTCCGGCCTGCAGTATGAGGTGCTGAAGAGCGGCAGCGGCCCGAAGCCGGCCGGCCCGACCGCCACCGTGAAGGTGCACTACCACGGCACGTTGATCGACGGGAAGGTCTTCGACAGCTCCGTTGAGCGCAAGGAGCCCGTGGAATTTGCCCTGAACGAGGTCATCCCCGGCTGGACCGAGGGCGTGCAACTCATGTCGGTCGGTGACAAGTGGAAGTTCACCATCCCTCCGGCGATCGGCTACGGTCCGCGCGGCAAGGGCGACATCCCGCCGAACGCCGTGCTGATCTTCGAGATCGAGCTGCTCGAGATCAAGTAAGGCTTGCAGCGTGGGCCAGCGAGCTTGCTCGCGCTGCTGAGCGTTCGTTTGGCGCGAGCAAGCTCGCTAGCCCACAGCTGTCCTCAGGATTTCTCCGGCAGCGAATACTCGAACGTGTAGTAGTGGGCGCCGTCGGCGGCGATTGAGATGTTCATCTTGCCGGTCAGGCCGGTGAGTTCCCCGGTGCCGGAGTCGGGGACGACGGTGATCAGGAGGGTGGGCGCGCTGCGGTTCATGATGCCGTGGTGCTGGAGATAAAACGTGCCGCTGCGGCCCGCGAGCGTGCCCGTGACCTTCTCGATGGCGACGTAGCCGGCCGAGCCTTTCACGGCGGTCATGGCGGTCAGCATCTCGCCGGTGCCGGCGCCCTCGAGGTCGCCGTGGTATTTCTTGTCGAGGGTGAAGCGCCCGACGGCCGCGTCGGCGGCCGAGGCGGGCGCCATCTTTACGTCGAAGGGGCCGGTGGCCTTGATAATTTTCATGGGGGATTCGGCCACGGCGAAGGGCATGGCGCCAAAGGCAAGCCCGGCAACGAGGGAACGACGAAGAGGGTTTTTCATAAGACGACCCAGCCTACCACGACCCACTGACAACCCTGTGTCAGGAGGGTTGGGGGCGGACAGCAGGAAAGGCCGTCCCTCCTCTGGACGACCATACAGTGCACCGGCCCGGGGTTGCGCCGTGATATTGGATTCGCCCTGGATTTAAGTCCCTCCATGCTGCCCGGTATGAGCATCGAATCACCGGTGACCGAGGGACAGAAGCGGCGTGGTGGGCGGAAGGTGCTGATCTGGCTGGTAGTGGGCCTCGTGGCGGCAGGCATGACTGGCTACATACTGCGGGCGACGCGGGTGTGGCTGACGCCGCATGACCGGGCACGCGAGCGAATCGGCACGCACCTTGCGGCGCACATGCGATCCCCGGCTTTTGACGATAGTGTTTACCGGAAGGCGCCGTTGCCCGAGCGCGGACGCGTCGTGATCATTCGCGCAATTTGGAACGCGCTGGCCAATGATCCCTTCTATCGCGAGAAGGATGTCGTGCCAGGGAAGCTGGCGGCCATCGCGGACCGGCTCGACGCCACGCAAGGCGAGGATCTCAAGACTTTCGAGGGCTGTGTGATACTGCTGCAGTTGTGCGATGAGGCATCGGAGAAGTTTCACTCTTATGAGCCGGTGTTTTCACTGTCGCTTGGAGTCGCTGAGGGCTGGATACCGCCAATCCCGCGTCTCGGCGAACGATGGGCCAAGGCAACGCCCTAACCCTTGGCAGGGACGGCCGGCATAGCCCACGCCCGGACTTCCATGGCGACGTTGTAGTCCTTGGCCGGGTGGGAGGCGGCGATGGCGGTGGCCTCGTCGAGATCGCGGGCGTCGAGGAAAAGCAGGGCGGTGACGGGCCACTGGCCGTATTCGTCGCCGGTCACCTCGATGCCCGGGCGGGTGAAGCTCGGTGCCAGGCTGCGCGGCTCGAGCCGGTGACCGCGGGCATTCTGCTCCCGGGCCCAGAGCGAGATGGCCGCCTGCCGGTGCGCCTTGGCGATTTCGGTGAGGTTATAGGGGCCTTGTCGGAAAAGGATGACGAACTGTTTCATTCCCCGACACTACCACGCTGCACTGACAGCATTGTGTCAGGAGGAATAAAAAAGGGCGGCCGGAGCCGCCCTCTGTAATGCGCGTTGCAGATACGCTTTAAAGGCGCGGCACAACCAAGCCACCGTCGACCATCACCACCTGGCCCGTGGAGAACGGGAAGTCGCCGCGGGCGAGGGCGGCGACAGCTTTGCCGATGTCTTCCGGGAAGCCCCAGCGGGGTTGGATGTTCAGGCCGCCGGCGATGAGCTTGTCGTATTTTTCCGTCACACCGGCAGTCATGTCGGTTTTGATGACACCAGGGCGGACTTCGTAGACCGGGATGCCGTCGGCGCCGAGGCGGGCGGCGAAGAGCTGGGACATCATGCTGAGGCCGGCCTTGGCGATGCAGTATTCACCGCGGTTGATCGAGACCACCGTCGCGGAGATCGACGTGATGCTGATAATGTAGGCGGCGAAGGCCGGGTCGGCCTTCCTGGCGGCGACCATGTCGCGGGCAAAGGCCTGCGTCAGGAAGAACACGCCCCGGAGGTTGGTGTTCACCACGTAGTCGTAGCTTTCCTCGGAGGTCTCCAGCAGGTCGGCGCGGACTTTAGGCGCCACGCCGGCGTTGTTCACGAGGAGATTCAGGGCCTTGCCTCCCGTGAATTCCTTGGTGGCCTTGACGATGGCGGCACGGCCCTCGGCGGAGCCGACGTCGCCGCGGGCGTAGCCGACCTTCACGCCCATGCTGCGGAGCTTGGCGAGGGGCTCGGTGACGGCGGATTCCTCGCGGACGCCGTTAATGACGATATCCCATTTCTCGGCGGCGAGCTTTTCGGCGATGCCGAAGCCGATGCCGCGTGAACCACCGGTGACGAGAGCTACTTTGGACATGGAAGGATTTGGTTTAACGCAAAGGCGCAAAGACGCGAAGGACGGGGGATTCTCAGCGCCTTGGCGTCTTTGCGTTTAATTCAGGGTTTTACTTCAGGGTGGGCACGTCGACCCACTTGCGTTCGGCCCAAGACTGCAGGCCGAGCTCGGCGAGTTGCACGCCCTTGGCGCCCTGGAAGAGGTCCCACTGGAACGGGCTGCCGGTGACGACGTGCTTCAGGAAGAGTTCCCACTCGATCTTGAAGGCGTTGTCATAGACGCCCTGGTCCGGGACGCGGACCCAGCCGTCCTTGTATTTGATCGGGCTGTCGACGTCGGGGTTCCAGGTGCAGCGCGGCGTGGCGGCGAGAGCCTGGGCCTTGCAGTCGCGGAGGCCGGCGACGGCGGAACCGTGCGTGCCGTCCACCTGCAGGGTGAGGAGGTCGTCGCGGTCGACGCGGACATCCCACGAGGAGTTGAAGTGGCAGATGACGCCGTTCACGAGCTCGAAGGTCGCATAGGCGGAGTCGTCGGCGGTGCACTTGTAGGGTTTGCCAGCCTCGTCCCAGCGGGTGGGGATGTGCGTGGCGCCGAGGCAGGTCAGACTCTTCACCTCGCCGAAAAGGTTCTGGATGACATACTGCCAGTGGCAGAGCATGTCGACGATGATGCCGCCGTCGTCCTCCTTGCGGTAGTTCCACGACGGGCGCTGGAGCTTCTCGTGCTCGCCGGTGAAGACCCAATAGCCGAACTCGCCGCGCACGGAGAGGATCTTGCCGAAGAAGCCGGTATCGATGAGATACTTCAGCTTCACGAGGCCGGGCAGCCAGAGCTTGTCCTGCACGACGCCGTTCTTGAGACCGGCGGCCTTCACTTCCTTGGCGAGGGCGAGAGCCTCGGCTGAGGTGGTGGCGGTGGGCTTCTCGCAGTAAATGTGTTTCTTGGCGGCGATGGCCTTGCGGACGCCGATCGGGCGCTGGCCGGTGAGGGTGGCGTCGAAGTAGATCTGGTTCTCGGGCTTGGCCAGCTCGGCGTCGAGGTTGGTCGAGACGCGCGAGACGCCGGTGCGGGCCGCGAGGGCCTTCAGCTTTTCCTCGCTGCGTCCGACGAGGACCGGGTCGGGCATGATGACCTCGGAGTCGGAGAGCTTCACGCCGCCCTGGTCAATGATGGCCTTGATGGAGCGGATGAGGTGCTGGTTGGTGCCCATGCGTCCCGTGACGCCGTTCATGATGATGCCGATTTTGTGAACTTTCATTTGAGTAAGGTTGGGGGTGTTGAGTTTGGTTTAAGAAATCAGACGTGATCGCGGTAAGCCTGGACGATCTTCTTGAGGTATTCGTCCTGGTCCATGGCCCAGAGGCGGTTCGAGAAAACCTCGACCTCGTTGAAGCCCTTGAAGCCGGTGGCCTCGACCCAGGCACGGATCTGGCGGAGCGGGATGCAGCCTTCGCCCATGAGGCCGCGGTCGAGCAGGAGGTCGGTGGTCGGTGTGCGCCAGTCGCAGACGTGGTAGGCGAAGAGGGCGTTGAGTTTGCCACAACGGGCGATCTCGGTCTCGAGTGCCGGGTCCCACCAGAGGTGATAGACGTCGACCGCGACGCCCACGTAAGGCGACTTGAGGGCCTCGACCATGTCGTTGGCCTGGCCGAGCGTATTCACGGCCGAGCGGGAGTCGGCATACATCGGGTGCAGCGGCTCGATGGCGAGCTTCACGTTGGCCGCCTTGCACTCCGGGAGGAGGGCGGCGATGCCGTCGGTGATCTGCTTGCGCGACTCGACAAGCGACTGGCCGGGGACGGCACCGCAGACGAGCACGATGAGCGGCGCGCCGAGGGCGTGGGCCTCGGAGATGGCGAGACGGTTGTCATCGAGCGCCTTGGCGCGATCGGCGGCCGTCGTGGCCGGGAAGAATCCGCCGCGGCAGAGCGAGACGATGGACAGGCCGTTGTCGCGGATCAGCTGGCCGGTCTTCTTGATGTCGCGGCCGGCGAGGGTGTCGCGCCAGACGGTGATGCCCTTCACGCCGGCCTTGGCGAATTTCTCGGCCGACGTCTCGACCGTCCACGGCTTGGTGGTGATGGTATGAATACAAAGCCGGCTCAGGTCCGGCAACGGGGCGGCGGAGCTCATTTGAGGCAGCCGAAGAAGGTGTAGTCCTTCTCGCCCTTGATGATGCGCTGGAGGGTGAGGGCGGCCTCGCGGATATGGTAGTCGCCCCACATGCAGGCCTCGCCGCACGGCACCTTCTGGCCCGGCGGAATGTAGTCCCAGCCGTTCGGGCGGTGATAGACGGTGTGGAGCAGCAGGCCCTGGTGCGTCGGGTCGATGCCGAGGTAGGCGTCACTGAGCAGCGTGCGCATCGTGGTGAGGCCGGCCTGCCAGTATTTTTTGCCCTCGGGGGTTGTCGTGCCGAGGTAGCGGCCGAGGCGGAGCAGGCCCTGCACGCCGATGGCGGCGGCGGAGCTGTCCACGGGCTCGTGGTCATTGAAGATCTCGGCGTTGCGCGCGCGCCAGTCGCCGAGCTTGTGGAGGTTCGGCGCGCCGCCGTCCCAATACGGGATGCCGTCGAGCGCGGTGTTGGCGATATACCAGTCGCACGTGGCCTTGGCGCCCTTGAGGAGGATGGCCTCCCACTTGGCGCGGCCGCCGAGCGGCGCGAGGTCGGCGTCGGAGACGGTCTTGAGGAACTCGAGTTCCTCGGCGAACCCCACCATGGCCCACGAGAGGCCGCGGGTCCAGGTGGTGAAGCCTGAGAAGCCCTGCTGGGAGTTCGGGCAGCGGAAGCGGCCGTCGTTGCGGTTGAACACGGCCTCGTGCGTCGTGCGGCCGCGCTCGGCCGGGACGTCGTAGCCGTCGCGGCCCTCGCCGTAGTAAATGGAGAACTTGGCCGTGGCGTCGATGTGCTGCAGTCCGCGGTCGAGGAGGGAGTGCGCGGCGTCGTTCTCGCCCATGAGGCGGTGGCCGAGCTGGTGCGCGACCATCAGGATGCGGACCGAGCGGATGGTGTCGACGAAGAGGGAGTGCGGGCCGTTGAAGGAGTAGATGTAGCCGCCCCCGCCGAAGGTCGTCGACCAGCGGGCGGCCTGGACAGCACCCGAGGCCTTGAGGGCCAGCTCGCAGAACTCGACCTGGTTGGCGGGGAGCTTGCCCTCGCGCTGGAGGCGCAGCCAGTTGCCGTAGGTGGAGAGGTTGTTGAAGCCGTGGTCGTGCACGCCGACGTGCGAGACGTGCGAGGCCATGCGGTCGACGGTGAACTTCGCGGCGGCGTCGGCGAAGCGCTTCTCGCTGGTGGCATCGAACTGGAGGAAGCCGGAGCCGTAGTTGAAGCCCTCGGTCCACTCGGTCCAGCCACGCGCGGTGTATTTGCCGGCGGCGGTGAAGACGGGTGAGCCCTTGGCCGGGTCGTATTCCTTGAAGATCAGGTCGATCTTAGAGCCGGAGAGCTGCCAGAACTTCTGGAGCGCGGGCGTAAGGGCGGAGGCGTTCAGCTGGTCGTCGATTTTCATGCGGGGGATCAGTAGCGTTTGTCCTTGCGGAGGTGGAGGATCAGGAAGCGGGAGTCGGCGAGGGATTCGTAGGTGTGCTGCTGGATGGCGTCGAACTGCATGCACTGGCCGGTCTCGAGGACGCACTCCTCGTGGGGCAGGGAGAGCTTCAGCTTGCCCTCGAGCACCCAGCAGACCTCGGTGTCGTCGTGGTGGATCTCTGGCCGCGAGACCTTGGAACTGGCCGGGGCCGTGCCGAGGAGGGCCACGACGTTGGCGAAGCGGATCTGGCGGAACTTGAACTGGCCGGACCGGTGGGTGTCCTCCTCTCCGCGATGGGCGAGGGGTGACTCGGTCAGGGCCAGCAGGTCGGTGGTGCTCATGCCGAAGGCACGGCCGAGGCGGTAAAGGGTGTCGAGCTCGGCCGACTGCTGGTTGCGCTCGAGCTTGGAGATGACCGGCACGGAGACGCCGGAAGCCTCGGACAGGTCGGCGAGGGTCATCTCATGCTGTTCGCGCAAGCGACGCAGCACGCTGAAGTCGAATTTGTCGGGCGGGGTAGCCAAAGCGCCGCCGAGGCTTGCCTGGGAGTATTTCTTTGCAAGCAAGAAAGTGGCTGAAATTTGCAGTCAACGAAAACGGCCCGGAGTGCCTTATTGGAGGCGGGACTATCAGGAGCCCTTGGGCTCCGCGGCGTCCGCTTCGGCGATCAGCTGGTCGAGAAACCCCTTGGGCAGCTTCTCGTTCTGGGTGTGCGGCCATTTTTCCGGGGCCTGGTTGTAGGGGCGCAGGAAATCCAGCGCCTTGCGCAGGCTGGCGCCGTTGGGTGCGGTGTAGTTCCAGAGGTCGATGCCAAGGCCGGCGGCATGGCGGGCGACGAGGGCCTGGGCCTCGAGGTTGAAGCGACTGTAGCCGAGGCCGTCCACGCGGCGGATCTCCTCGGGCTGGCTGCCGTCGGGCTGGATCTGGCGTGAGAGGAGTGCCTTGCTTTCCTCGACCAGCGTGCGGGCGAGGTCGTCGCGGCCGGCGTAACGGGCGATCGGGATGGCCTGCGCGAAATACCACGAGCCGTGGTTGTTCTTCGCGGCGCGCTCCTCGAGGGCGATCTTGGCGGATGTGAACCAACCGAGGAAGGTCGTGAACCACTCGCGGACGGCCGTCTTCTCGGCCGGGGTGAGGGCGGGGGAGTCGTCGAGCAGGCGCAGGGCGTCGATGACGTTGGCGAAGCCGCGGGAGTCGAGCATGCCGGCGGCGTTGCCGCGGTTCTTTTTGTGGCCGAGGCGGACCTGGGCGTATTCGAGGTGCGGGTTCATGCGCGTGGCCGGCGTGATGAACCAAGCGCGCAGCCAATCGCCGGCGCGGCGGGCGGCGGCCTCGTCGTGCTTCACGTGCCAGGCGGCGGCGAGTTTTTCCACCGTCTCGCAGAAATCCCCGATGCGGTGCCGGTCGCCACGGGCGACCTGCTCGTGGTTGTGTTTGCCGTCGATGCTGACGAACGGCAGGCCGTCGGGCTTGGCCGGGTCGGGCCAGTAATAGCGGGCGAAGCTCACGTAGTCGTGCGGGTCGCCGCTGGGCGGGGCGACCTTCTTGTCCGTGACGACAGCGACAGGCGCCTTGAGCGCCGCTGCGGATTGGGCGGCCAGTGCGGCCAGCTCGGCCGGGGTGCGCTGCCAGGCGTCGAGCGCGGAGGCGGCGACCGGCAGGAGTGCGAGGCAAACGAGGCTAGCGAAGGTTGATCGAGTCATGGGTAAGAGTGAGGGTGTCGGTCTTGCCGTCGGGGCGGGTGATGACGAACGCGCCGAGCTGCCACTCGGCCTTCAGTGCGACCGGGGCGGTGCCGTTGCGTTCCGGCCAGAGCACGGTCCAGACGGTGTAGCTTGTAGCGGTGCCGGTGCTCTCAAGCGTGAGATGCCGCTGGTTGTGCCACTTCCCGGTGAGGTAGGCGCCGGTGACCTCACCCTTGGCGTATTTCGGGTCGACGGGCACGGGGAACTGGTCGGTGACGGTGCCGCGCCACTCGATGTCCGGGGCGACGAGCTGGGCAGTGAGCGCGGCCTTCTCGCCGCGAATGAAGGCGCGGTGGGTGGCGCCGTCCCAAGCCAGGTTATGCTCGGCGTGCAGGAGCCAGGACAGTTTGCCCGGCGTGTTGAGGGTGACGCGGTCGCGAAGCACGACGTAGCGGTTGTCGATGAAGACGAGGTCGCGCGTGACGAGCTTCACCTTCCCCTTCGGCTGCATCGTCTGGTAGGCCTTGGTGGCATCGCCCATCGTCCACACGAAGCGCTCGCCGACGGAATAACGGCGGATGAGGCCGGTGGCGGCCTTGCTCTGGGCCTTCTGGCCGGCGCCGTCGATGAGCAGGGCGTTCTTGGAGATGGTCTGGCGCGTCCAGTCGCGGTGATGCGGCGAGTTGTGAAACTCGCGGTAGGCGGAGTTGATCGCGAGGCCCTCGCCATAGGCGTTCAGGATGAAACTGTTCTGGTCGGCGTGGCTGTGGCTGAAGGAGCCGTAGGTGGAGGACTTGAAGGTGATATGGATGTCATCATCCGGCCGGCCGAGCGCGCTGTGCAGCGAGACCCAGCCGACGTCGGCGAAATGGCGGTGTGGCGGCAGCTCGCTGAGCGGGCGGGCGGGCGGCATCGGCAGGGCGGAGGCGATGAAGTTGCGGACGAGGAACTCGGCGGCGGTCGGGTAGGTGCGGCTGAGATCCTCGAGGCCCTTGTCAACCGGGCGGGTGCGCTGGTCCGTGCAGAGCTCGGCGTAGGCGCGGAAGAAGCCGTTTTGCTGCACGCGGGCGACATGTTCCATGTAGTCGGCGACCACGGGCTCGAGGTTGAAGCGGCCGGCGTTGGACGTGTCGCCGAAGGCCGTGTGGAGGTAGGGTTGGACGTTGTAGACCGCGAAGAGTGGGGAGTTTTTCCAGAACGACGACGCGTAGGCCGAGGGATCGCCGATGGCGAGGAGCGCGTCCTGGAAGGCCGCGTGCTCGAACGTGCCGCGCCAGTAGGCGCTGCCCTCGCCCCAGCCGCCGTCGTCGCCGCCCCACGGGCTGAACTGGTCGCGGTAGAACCGGTAAGCGTAGGCCCACCACTCGCGCGCCTCGGGCAGGTCGTCCCACAGCGCGAGGGCAGTGAGGCCGGTCATCGGCATGAAACGCACCGGGTGGCTGGAGAGATCGGCCTCGATGGAGTTGCGCGTGATCTTGGAGATATTGCCCTCGTGCTCGATCCACGCGACGGAGCGGTTGCCGCGCTCTTTGAAGTGGGCGAGGACGGTCGCCTTCTCGCCGGGCGTGAGTTGCGCGCGGAGCTGGTCGTAGACGAGCGGCATTTTCCGCCAAAGGCGGAAGTGGGCCTCGTCGTTGTAATGGATGTCCGTCGCACCGGCGACGGGGCCGGACTTCCAGTCGGGTGCGAAATGCCAGGTGGTGGAGCGGAGGAGGAAGTCCTTGGCCTTCGCGAGATACTTTTCCTCGCCGGTCACGATCCAGCAAAGCGTGGCGGCCTCGGCCACGCCGGAGATGATTCCGCAGGTGTCCTGCACATCGCGCCACTTGTCGGCCATGTCGGAGGTGCGCTTGGAGGGGGTCGGGTCGCCGTAGGTGACGGGTTCGGCCGGGAAGGGCAGCGCGAGGTATTTCGCGTCAAGGTCGGCCTTGAGCTTGGCGAAGGCCTTGGCGCCCTCGCCGGTGGTGCAGTAGGCGCGGAAAGCGTCGGCGCGGCCGGCAAGGATGTTGGTGCGCGGTGCGGCGGCGGGGACGATGGCGGCCGCATCGGGCAAATTGTCCGTTGCACGCAGGGTCAGGCATAAAACGTATAGGACGCCTATGAGGGTAAATCGGAGAGATTTCATGGGAGATCGGGCAGGGACCAGTGACGGATTTCCCATTCGCCGAGTTTCGGGTGGGTGAGCTTCCAGGCGCCGGCGGCGCCGGAGACGACGGACCACACGGCGGATTCGGCGCGATCGGTGCCGGCCCAAGAGAGGGCGGCGAGGATGCCGGCGCCGGTGTGACGGGCGGTCCGGGCGATCGGTGTGACGTGATAGGGCGCGGCGACGTGGCGGCGCTCCGTGGAGTCGTCGAGGCGGGTGTCCCACTCGGTGGCGGCGAGGCCGAGGAGGGGTTGGAGGACGGTGCCGCGGCCGTCAGGGGCGAACGCGCTGAGGACAACGCGTTCCACCGGCGGGGCCGTCAGCGGCAGGGCGAAGCCGCCGACGCGGAGCACGACGGGCTGGCGCGCCTCGTAATGGTGGACATGGAGCAGCCAGCCGGCCTTCCAGAAGACGAAGGTCTCGACGCTGGTGTTTACCTGGCCGGTCTTGAAGCCGAGGTTCCAGCTGAAGCCGAGGTGGTCGTCGGCGAGTTCGACCGCGACGGTCGAGTGGCGGCCGAAGACGCGACCGTCATCCACCTGCGCGGTGAGCGCGCTGTCGAGCGAGACATTGGAGATCTCGGGGAACGCGTAGCAGAAATGCACGCCGGTGCGGTAGGAGAGCTTGCTCCATTTCCACGCGCCGTAGCGGAGCTGCGTGTTGCCGACCATTGAGCCGGCGTTGAGGATCTCAATGTCGCCGCCCGGGACGCTGCGCGTAACGAGGCCCGGGGCGGTCATGACATGCACGAAGCCGCGCTCGGCGGGTAGCGGTTGCTCCGCGTCGTTCCAGAAGGCGTGGGTCGGCGGAAGCAGGAGCGGTGTGAAGCCTTTGGCCGCCCAGTAAGGCGATGCCGGCGCAGAGTAGGGCTCGATGATCTTGTCGAAGCGGTCGGTGAAGCCCGGCGCCAGTGCGCCCTGCTCGGTGTAGATCGGGCGCGAGAGGAAGAAGTCGAGGTTGCGCGTGCAGAGGCGGCGCAGGAGGCCGGGCGCGACGTCGGTGCAGTTCTCGGCGAGGGCGAGGCCGAAGACGTTCAGGCAGTTGAAGCGGTAGGTGATGGAGCGGCCGAAGGCCGGGTGCTCGCCGCTGGCGGCGAAGAAATGCTGGTAGTCGCGGACAAACAGCTTGGCCCAGTCGCGCCAGCGCGTGGCGCGGGCTGCCTCCTGTGCGCCGTGGAGGTGCGCCCACATCAGGCCGTAGAAATGGAAGGCGTAGGCGTTGTAGTGGTCGTAAGCCTGGTTGATGCCGTCCTCGAACCAGCCGCCGCCGCGGTGCATCGTCTCGAGTTGGTTGAGGTGGGCCGTGATGACGGCGCAGTCGGTGCGGTGGGCGAAGCCGTGCTTCCCCAAAAACTCGAGGATGTGCACCGACATGAAGAGGTGGTTGTTGTTGACGATGCCGCCGCCGCGGCAGGTGGCGAACCAGCGGGCGACCTGCGCCTTCTCGTCCGGGGCGAGCGGCGCCCAGACATCGCGCGTCGCGACCTGCAGCGCGATGGCCATCAGGCCCATCTCGACGTGGTGCTGGTGGTAGGAGGCGTCGGGACCCCAATAGTGCGGCGAGGCCGGGTTGGTGCCGGTGACGAGACCCTCGCGGAACCACGCGGCCAGCCGCGTGCGGAAGACGGCGTCCTCGGGACGGGCGACGGATTGCAACCAGAAGGCGGCGAGCGTCAGCGGGCGCGCGAACGACTCGAGGCGGTCGGCCTGCCTGTCGTGGTCCGACGGGGTGCCGGCGATATCGAGGTCGGCGCGGCCGGGATGCATGAGCGCGGCGAGCGGCTCGAGCAGCCGGCGGGCGGAATCCTGCCAATGCAGGTATGAGACGGGGAGTTGCACGGATCAGGTCGAGGTGTCGTAGACCGGGGGCGTGATGGCGGCCTGCAGGGGCCGGCCCTCGGCGTAGGCCTGGAGATTCTCGAGGGCAAACTCGCCCGCGTCGCGCCGGCGGTCGGTGGTCGGGCCGGCGAGATGCGGGGTGAGCGTGACGTTGGCGAGGCCGCGCAGGCCGGAGTCCACCGGCAGCGGCTCGACGGTGAAGACATCAAGGCCCATGCCGATGCGGCCTTCCTGGGCGACGCGCACGAGGCCGGCCTCGTCGACGACGGCGCCGCGCCCAACGTTGACGAAGACGCCGCCTGGCGGGATCAGGCGCAGGTGTTTCTCGGTCACGCTGCCGGTGGTCGCGGGGATGAGCGGGGCGAGCTCGACGACGACGTCGTTGTTCGAAAACAGATCCTCGAGCGAGGCGGCGCGCTTGATGCTGAAGCGGGCCTCGGTGGCGGCGTCGACGTCAGGCGCGAAGGCCGAGACGGCGCAGCCGAAGGGGGAGAGCAGCTTGATTAGCTCGCGGGAGACAAGGCCGAAGCCGTGCAGGCCGACGCGCCGGCCGAAAAGCGAGGCGGTCTCGGTGCTGCCGCTCTTCCAGCCGCCCTCGCGGTGCATGACGAGCGTCCAGTGCGTCGCGCGGCGCAGACTGGACAGGATGTGGAAGAGAGCCCACTCGGCGACGATGCGGCTGATGGAGCCGCCCCAGTTGGAGACGGTGAGGCCGGCGGCGATGTGTTCGCGGGTGACGAGTTTTTTGACCGAGCCGGCGAGGTGGCAGACGTAGCGGAGATTCGGCGGAAGCTGGGCCGGCAGCGGCGGGGTCTTCCAGCACGTGAGCAGCACCTCGGGATTGGCGGCGGCCAGCCGGCGGTGGAATTCTGCGGCGGAGAGGTCGGACGGATCGACCTGTTCAAAGCGGCCGGTCAGGGCGCGCACCCGGCCCCACAGGGGTTCCGGCAGGAACTCGGCGATTTCCTGGTCGCAGAGGGCGGCGAGAATGGAAGCGGGGCGCGGCATGGTAATACTATTCGGGGGTGGGGGGATAACACTCGAGCAGCGTGGTCGTCGGCGCGGGATGGAAACTGACCGGGCCGAGACCGGCCGGGCAGAAGAATTTGTCGTAGCGCTGCAGGCGGTGCGTCTCGCCGCCGGCGGTGACCTGGCAGGCGCCGTCCGTGACGATGACGATGTGGGCGGAATCCTCGGTCTTGGTCACGGGGCCGCGCAGCTGGGATTGGCGGACCGAGAAGCAGGGCGTGCGCTCCGGGCCGATGAGGTTGTCCTGGTAGGAGTCCGGCCCGAGCGCGCGGCGGCGGCGCGGCAGGCAGGCGGCCTCGACCGCGAGGCGGCTGGCGGGCCACGCGCTGGTGTCGAACACATTGAGGCAGAACTCCAGGCCGCGGCCCATGAAGCGGGCGGACTCGGGCAGCACGTAGCCGCCGCGCTCGAACTCGAAGCGCACGACGAGGTCGCTCGGTTCCTGCACCTCGACGAGCAGCAAGCCCTCGCCGAGCGCGTGCGGCACGCCGCCGGGCACGAGGTAGGTGTCGCCGGGTTTGACCGGGATTTTGTCGAAGCAGGCCTCGAGGCCGGCGATGTCCTGCGTCTCAATCATGCGGCGGAGCGCGTCGCGCGACGGCGGACGCTGGAAACCAAGGTAGATATACGGCGCCGCGATCTCGGGCCGCGTGGCGAGAATGTGGTAGGCCTCGGTTTTGCCGCTCGGTGAGTTGAGAAAACGCCGCGCGAAGTCGGCCGTGGGGTGCGCCTGAAAATGCAGGCGGATGGACGGGTCGAGGAGCTTGACGAGCAACTGCGGGTGCGGGCCGAATTTCGCGGCGTGTTTCGCGCCGAGAAAATAGTCCGGGTCGCCGGCGAGGAGCGCGGCAAAATCGTGGGTTGCTCCGCCGACGGTGACGGGGGAGACGCCTTCGCGGACGGACTCGCGGCCGGCGTTGATGGCGCGGGTGGTGGAAGCGACCCAGTCCTCGGGAAAGTGCGAGTCGGCCGGAGCCGCCGCGCCGGCGAGCGCGTCGAGGCCGCGCCCACCCTGGTAGGTGCGCCAGACGCGGTGCGGGGGCAGCAGCACGAGTTTTCCACGATGGTCGGGCATGTTGGGGTGGCGGGCGGAAAAAGGCAGGGCGGCCGTCGCTTGGATGCTTAACCGGCGGCCGGGCGGCGGCCGTCGCGGACAAGCAGCCAGCCGATGAGGATGACCACGCCGCCGCAGCCGAGGAAGGCGAGGCGTCCGACCAGGGGGTTCGGGATGAGCGCCAGCAGGCAGACGAAGGCGCCGTAGGCGAGGGAGAGCCAGCCGACGGCGGAGGACTGCTGGCGGTCGTTGGCGGCGCCAAGGCCCTCCTCGCGCTCGAAGTCGATGGGCGTGTTCATCTGCGTGAAGAACGCGTCGACGCGGGTGCGGTAGTCCAGCGAGCAGCGCGACCAGAAGAGCTTGGTGCCGATGAACCAGGTGGAGGCGAGGATCACGTTGGCGAAGAACTGGAAGCCCTGGACCCAGTATTCACGGGACGCGGCGTCGAGCGGGGCCGCGTGGCCGAAGAAGGCCGCGCCCCACTCGGGCGTGAAGAACCGGCCGATGAAGATCGAGCCGAGGAAGCCGACCAGCACGGTGCTCCAGGCTGACCATGGCGGGGTGTGGCGGATGACGAGGCCGAGCAGCAGCGGCACGGTGACCGGCACGCCCACGAGGATGCTCACGCGCTGCATCATCAGGAAGAGGCCGAGGTCCTTGATCTCCGCCATGCGCACGGCGAGGTAGATCACGATCAGGCCCAGCAGGAGGGTGGTGATGCGCCCGACGCGCAGCAGTTGGACATCCGTGGCCTGCGGCCGGAGGAGCGGCTGGTAGAAATTCTTGATGAAGAAGCCGGCGTTCTTGTTCAGGCCCGAGTCCATGCCCGACATGGTGGCGGCGAAGATGCCGCTCACGAGCAGGCCGAGCATGCCGACCGGCATGACGACCTGGGAGATGGCGATGAAGGAGGCCTCGTCCGGCGCCTGCAGGGTCGGGAACACGGCGTGCAGGTTGATCTGCAGCGCCCGGGCCGCCATCGGGGGCAGGAACCAGATGACGATGCCGACCATGAAGAGCACGGCGCCGAGGTAGCCGGCCCAGCGGGCGTGACGGCTGTCCTTCACGCTGAGGTAGCGGCCGGCCTCGAAGAGGTTGTTCGTGCTTGTGATCTGCTTGAGCAGCATCGCCGCGCACCAGAGCCCGAGGAATTCCTTCGTGAAGATCTCGCCGAAATTCAGGTGCGAGGCGGGCAGGCCGGCGAGGAAGCCGTCCCAGCCGCCGAGGCGCAGGATGGCGAGCACGGTCACGGCGACGCAGACCGGCATCAGGATCAGCACCTGGATGAAGTCGGCCGCGAGCACCGCCCAGCTGCCGCCGACCAGCGTCATGAACACGACGACGGTGCCGGTGCCGACCAGCGTCCAGGTCAGGTCGAGCCCGAAGATGGCGGCAAAGAACACGCCGAGGGCGTTGAGGTGGATGGACGCCTGCAGGGTGCTGAGCGGGATCTGGAGCCACATCATCACCTGTTCGCTCACGGCGCCGAAGCGCTGGCGGATGGCCTCGACGGAGGTGATGACGCGCGTCTGCCGGAAGCGCGGGGCGAAATAGGTCGCGTTGAGCACGAAGCCCACGGCGTTGGCGACGAAGATGACCATGACGGGCCAACCGTCGGTGTAGGCCTTGCTCGCGGCCCCGGTGAAGGTCCACGCGCTGAACGCCGCCATGAACGCCGAGCCGCCCACCATCCACCACACCGCCTTGCCGCCGCCGCGGAAGTAGTCGCTGACGTTGGTCACGAACTTCCGGAACACCCAGCTGATCGCCAGCATGTAGCCGAAATAGAAGACGAGGACGGCGTAATCGTAGGTGGTCATGGCGGGGTAGGGCGGGGAAGTTATCAGTCGCTTCTAATAATTATCAATATCTAAGTCCCGAAATAAAACACCCCTCCGGGCGGGCGGGGAGGGGTGGGTCGCGGGCATGGGGCGGGCCTAGCGGGCCGGGCCGGTGGAGTTGCCCACCACGAGGGGGGCGGGGAGCACGAGGTCGGTGTAACCCTCGGCGGGCACGCCCTCGCCCATGACCAGGCGGGCGGCGGCCTCGCCG
>Ga0208512_100137_pt1 | contig 28280 bp, 15 predicted proteins | sample LakWasMet40_LOW7_2_FD_183880 | JGI IMG/M metagenome (GOLD analysis project Ga0208512, IMG submission 183880) | Freshwater sediment methanotrophic microbial communities from Lake Washington under simulated oxygen tension - Sediment Metagenome... | ecosystem: Environmental > Aquatic > Freshwater >...
CTATCGCCTACGCTGCTTCACAAGGCGCAAAGCGTGTAATCACGGTGTCACCGGTTGGTGTCGAGCGGTTGCTAAAGCGTACCGGGTTTCACTCACATCGAGCGGGGCCGCCAATGGTTGTTGATGGACATCCGATTTTTGCGTGTTGGATTGATATTCCTTGAACACTCTTCACCACTTAAACACCCCATATCGAACTCAAGAGGCTATATAGTGTCTGAGCGAAAACTCGTATCATCATGATTACATAGTGAAAATAGCCAACTTAGGCGGCGGAAGAGTTTATGGGTAGTAATGCAATATAAGTCAATAATTTCTCAGTGATTTATCTAAAACATTAGCCTAGCTCTGAAAATCCACGCTTTCAAAAACAGGCTTAACCATTAGCATCAATAGAAAGTGCCGCAAGGGGGCTTGGGATGGTGCGTTTCGAGCTGGGTATTATTTGGTAAGTTTGCTCTGGGTAAAGTTTTTCCAATTGACAAGAGTGCAGGAACGGATTTGGGGGAACGAGATGCCGTGTCTTTTTCTGAAGTGGCTTCGGAGTTGATGTCCATCAATCGGATAGTTGATGGGCAGAAGCCTTAAATCTGTCCGCAGTTTGAACCAACAATTTAACTTCCACCGCACATGCGGGGCGACTAAGGATAAACACTATATGAATGTCAGTGAAAGACGATTTAGAACAATGACTCAGCGCTGGGAAAATACCGATGCCTTGATGAGTTGGCCACTGTCGGCGGCGCAGCAAGGCGTGTGGGTCGCGCAACAATTGGATCCTGGCAATCCACGTTACAATTGTGGAGGTTATCTTGAAATTCATGGCGCGGTGGATCCAGCTATTCTTGAATGTGCAGTGCATCAGGCTGTGCTCGAAACCGAAGCGTTGCGGGTGCGCTTTGTCGACACTGATGAGGGTGTGCGGCAGTGTATCGAAGCGCCACCGCAGAAAGTTTTACATACGATTGATGTCAGCGGCGAGCTCGATCCGCAAGCGGCGGCTGATGCGTGGATGAAGAGTGATCTGGCATATGTGGTCGATTTGGCCAGCGAGCCGCTGTTTAATCATGTGCTGTTTATAATCACTCCGGAGCGCAGCTTTTTTTATCTGCGCTACCACCATATCGTGATGGATGGATTTGGACAGACGCGTTACTGGAGTCGGGTGGGAGAGATTTATTCGGCGCTGGCGACAGGAACTGAGTGCGTCGCTAGTCCGTTTGGCGCGCTGGATGCGGTGCTGAATGAGGATGCGACATATCGCGTTTCACCGCAGTTTTCGCGTGATCAAAAATATTGGCTGGAGGCTTTCGCCGACCGGCCTGAACCCGCGAGATTGTCGGGCGTCGTTTCTCTAGCATCACGCAATTTATTGCGGCGTACTATCAATCTCGAGCCTACGGTTACAGAACATTTGCGCGCCGCTGCCCAGCGTACAGCCAGTCGCTGGTCGGTGCTGGTGATTGCGGCAACGGCGGCTTATATGCAGCGCTTGACCGGAGTCGAAAATGTAGTACTCGGACTGCCGGTGACTAGCCGCATGACGCAGGTCGCCCGCGACACCCCGTGTATGATGGCCAACGAATTACCGCTACGACTGTCACTACAACCGACGATGAGCTTGGGTGACTTATTGCGCCAAGTGTCGGGGCAAGTCGGACGGGTGTTGATGCACCAGCGCTATCGTGGCGAAGATTTGCATCATGCGCTGAAGCTTTCCGGCAGTGACCAAAAGCTGATCGGTCCGGTGGTGAATGTGATTTCGTTCGATCATCACGTGCAGTTCGGTGCGCACGAAACCACTGCGCATTATCTTTCGTCCGGGCCGATTACAGATCTGTTGATTGGATTCTACGGTAAGTCAGACGGCTCCGAGCTACAGATCTTTTTCGATGCCAATCCTGAACTGTATTCCCACGATGACTTGGTAAGTCATCAGCAGCGCTTTTTGCACTTTTTGAATGAGTTCCTGCTCGCCGATGCCGATCTAGCTATTAGTCAGCTCGACCTTCTGCGGCCAGGCGAACGCGCACAACTGGATGGCTATAATGCGACGGAGCGGGTTTATGATTTATCGAAATGCCTGCATGAATTGATTGACGAGCAGGCGCAACGCACGCCGGATGCCACCGCAATTGCGGTGGCTGATGGATCTATGACGTATCGCGAAATGATCGATGCGAGCAATCGACTGGCTGCGTATTTACGACAGCAGGGCGTCGTGCCGGGACAACGGGTCGGCGTGTTCGAGGTGCGCTCGCTGGAGCTGGTAGTGGACTTGCTGGCGATCATGAAGGCTGGCGCGGCGTATGTGCCGCTCGACCCCGAATTGCCGATGCCGCGCCTCGAGTATCAATTGGACAACGCCGAGATCAAGGTTGTACTCAGCCGCTCAACGCTAATGGATCGCCTAGCTTCGTTTGGTGTTCAAACGGTGGCGGTTGATCATTTGCTGCCGGGTTTGCCGCAAACGTTGAATTTGTCGTCTGTTGTGGTGACGCCGGATAGTGCCGCCTATGTGATCTACACATCAGGCTCAACCGGGCAGCCGAAAGGCGTTGCGGTGCCGCATAAAGGCGTGGTCAATCGGCTGCTTTGGATGCAGGAAGCGTACTGCCTTGAGACTGACGATTGCGTGTTGCAAAAAACACCGTTCACGTTCGATGTGTCGGTCTGGGAATTTTTTTGGCCTCTGATGGCTGGGTGTAGATTGTTCTTGGCAGCTCCCGAAGCGCATCGCGATCCACATTATGTGGCCGGAATTATCCGCGAACAAGCCGTCACAACGCTACATTTCGTGCCGCCAATGCTGGATCTGTTTCTGGGTGAATCAGGGCTTGTCGATATAAAGGGATTGCGTCGTGTGGTGTGCAGCGGGGAAGCGTTGCATCCAGAGACAGTGCAGGCATTCTTCGATATTTTTAAACCGGCAACGCATGGAACCGAGCTGTATAACCTGTATGGCCCGACCGAGGCGTCGATTGACGTGACGGCATGGCGCTGTCGTCCGGAAGATGCGCATGGATTGATTCCTATTGGTTATCCGGTTGCGAACACCCAGATTTATTTGCTGGATATCAGTGGCACACCAACCCCAGTCGGTGTGCCGGGCGAGATATATATTGGCGGTGCGCAAGTTGCGCTGGGCTATGTGAATCGGCCAGAGTTGAGCGCCGAGCGCTTTTTGTCCAACCCTTTTGCCGAGGGCATGATGTATCGAACCGGCGATCTTGCGCGCTATCGAAAGGATGGCGCGATAGAATTTTTGGGGCGGCTTGATCATCAGATTAAGTTGCGCGGATTTCGCATTGAGCTGGGTGAAATCGAAACGACGCTGCTGACGCATCCAGCCATCAAGCAGACGGTAGTTACGGTTTGGGATCGCGATGAACGCGACCGTCGACTGGTTGCGTATGTGGTGCTGGCGCAGACGAACGCGCCGGCGCAAGAGGAGCTGATGACGGCGCTTCCCGCTTTCCTGTCCGAACAATTGCCCGAGTACATGGTGCCGGCCCACATCGTGGTGCTGGAAGCGTTGCCCTTGCTGCTGAATGGTAAGATCGACCGTCGCGCGTTACCGGAACCGCAGGTCGAAACGGCTGGCGCGCTGGTATTGCCAAGCACGCCGAACGAGCGATTACTGCACAAGGTATGGCGGCAGGTGCTTGGAACCGATCAGTTTGGCGTGGAGCAATCGTTCTTTGCGTTGGGCGGCGATTCAATGCTTAGTATCCGAATGCGAACCGGGATGGAGCAACACGGGTATACGTTTTTGATTCAGGACTTGTTTAGTTTTTCAACGATTCGTACGCTAGCGAAGCATTTACATAGCCTCGAAAGTGTCGGGCACAAGCGAGCACAGAGCAAACCATTCGACATGTTATGCGCCGCAGACCGGGCGCTGTTGCCAACCGGATTGGATGATGCCTATCCGCTGAGTGCAATGCAGGGCGGTATGTTATTTCATGCCGAATTCGATAATGATACAGCGGTATATCGGGTGGTGACTAGTCTGCATATTGCCGCAGAATTCGACCCGCTTGCTTTACAGCGTGCGATTGCCGACACTTTCCGGCGCCATCCGGCGCTACGCAGTTCGTATGACTTGTCAAGTTACTCGGAGCCGCTGCAACTGGTGCATTCCGAGGTCGATATTCCGTTCGAGATCGCTGAAGATTTGGGCGATCATGACGTTGACCTAGCGCAACGCGTGATCAAGGACTGGGTAGCTCGCGCCAAATTTCACCACTTTGATGTGGCTAAAGCACCGTTGCTCAGCTTCACGGTACATCGACGCGGAGCAGCTTCTTTCCAACTGTCGGTGGTCGAGCATCATGTGGTGTTGGATGGTTGGAGCGACGCGGCGATGTTGGAAGAAATTGTCAATCGCTATCACGCACAATTAAATGGCGAAGAACTCTGGTTGCAATCAATTCCGTCGAGCTATCGCGATTTTATAGCGGAAGAGCGGCGGGTGCTCGGGGACATTGCGTCGCGTCAATTTTGGAACAACTTGTTACATGATGCCGAGCCGACGCTATTGCCGCGCAAAACCTTGCAGCATGGCGAACAGCAGCGTTCTGTGCAACAAGCGTTTGATGTGCCGTTGTCACCCGAAATCGGTGAGCGATTGCACCATCTGGCAAGGCGCGAAGGCTTACCGCTAAAAGCCCTGTTGGCCACTGCACATGTCGCCGTGTTGCGCCTGGTGTGTAATACGACCGATGTGGTGACCGGCATAGTCTCGAATGGCCGATTGGAGGAAGCGGGTGGTGATGAAGTGATTGGCGTGTTTTTGAACACCTTGCCACTGCGACTTGATACCACCAGCGGTAGCCTGCTGGCGCTGGCACATCAAGTGTTTGCCGGCGAACGTGATGGTGCGCTGCATCGACGCTATCCGTTTGTGCAAATTCAACGTGATCTGGGCGGCCAGTTACAACTCGACAGTTATGTTAATTTTATGGATTTTCATTTGCAATGGCAAATGGGCCGGGCTGATGATGCCGCAATTGTTGATATTATCGGTGTCGCTGAAACTAATATCCCGTTAGCGGTCAACTTCTTGATGGATCCAATTCATAATCGGTTGCGCTTCTGGCTCGATTGCGATGTTTCTCTGCTGGATATCGAATTCTGCCAGCGCTTGATTGGCTATTATCAACGGGCGCTTCAAGCCGTCGTCGATCATCCTGAACAAGATATTGCGATGCTCGATTTACTCGGGGACGATGAACGACAGCTCATTGCTCGCTGGAATGACACCGCCGCCAACTATGATGCACACACTACCGTACATGAGCAAATCGCTTTGCAAGCGGCGCGTAGTCCTGATGCGCCGGCACTGGCGTACCGGTGGCAAACACATAGCTATGCGCAACTCGATGCCCGTGCCAATCAGTTAGCACATCAGCTACGCCGGCTCGGTGTGCGGCGGGGCAGTCTGGTTGGCGTCTGTCTGCGCCGAAGCGCCGAGCTGGTAGTGGCGCTACTGGCGGTGATGAAAGCCGGAGGTGCATATGTGCCGCTTGATCCAACCTTCCCTAAAAACCGTCTCGATTTTATTGCCGGCGATGCCGCAATTGATTGCCTAGTTACCGATAGCGCCGGTCCTGTCGGGTTGGCTACGAAAAACGTGCTGTTGGTCGATCTGGAAGCAGGTCTTATTGACGGGCAACCCGGCACTGCCTTGATTGCTGATGCTGCATTGGATGCGAACGGCGATGACCCGGCCTATGTGATCTACACTTCCGGCTCGACTGGATTGCCAAAGGGCACTGTAATCAGACATCGTAATGTGATCAATTTCTTCGCGGGTATGGATGCTCGAATCGGTTGCACGGAGAGCGACACAGTACTGGCCTTGACTAGCGTCTCCTTCGACATTTCGGTGTTGGAATTGCTATGGCCATTGGTACGCGGAGCTAAGGTCGTGGTGGTGGGTGAGCACTTGATCAGTAATTTGATAAGCGATGGGAGTGAGTCGAAACGAGCGCTAACCAATTGCTTGCTGTTGCGGTCAACAGAAACCGAGTGGTGCGTGGCAGCGGAAAAATGGGCCGCTGACGAAGGTTGGCTGACGCTGCAGGACAGCATAACCAATGACATGCAATGGTTGGCCGGCAATAGTTCCAGTACCGCATTCGAACGCGCTGCAGCCAGCGGCATATCGGTGATCACACCGCTTCTCGGTCAAACGGTGGAAGAGTTAGGGCACAAGATTAGCGCTTATCGCTCGGCAGCTGTCGCAGATGCGGACGGATCGACAGGGCGGGTGACTGTCGTCCTGCCGTGCTTCATTTTGGAGGATGCCGATAGCGCCCAACAACAGGCATATACCGCCTTCCGAGAATATCTGTTTTCGCATGTCGATCTACATCCATTTCGCTACGCCGATGGCATTGATGAAAGCGAGGAGGGCTATTTCAGTCGCTCCGGCTTATTTGGCTCGCCGTCTGGGCTGGTCGATAGGTTGCGAGATTTGATACGAGTCGGGGTCGATGCAATCGCCTACCAACTCGATTTTGGTCTATCGGCTGAACAGATTAGTGCGGGCTTACCGGGATTGAAACGATTAGTGGCACTGCATCTGGATGAGGCCGCCGAAACCGAACATTCGTTTGCCGAAGTTTGTACCCGGCAGCGGATTTCAATCATGCAAAGCACCCCCTCTTTCCTGGCAGCAGTGGTGGCCGAACCATTGGCTCTGGCATCATTGCAACAGGCCCGCGCGGTACTGGTTGGCGGCGAAGTGTTCCCTGTCGGGTTAGCCGAACGCCTGCTAACTGCGCTGCCTTCAGTAAGGATTTTTAATATGTATGGGCCGACAGAAACCACGATCTGGTCCACCGTGCATGAACTTGATCGTACCTGCGATACCAAAGCAAATGTAATCCCGATCGGCACCCCAATTGCCAATACCGAAGTGCTGGTGCTTGATGCTGGGCGTAACCCAGTACCGATCGGTGTCGCTGGTGAATTATGGATAGGCGGCGATGGTGTTGCGGGTCTCTATCTGGGACGGCCTGATTTGACCGCCGAACGTTTTCCTCCGCACCCGAAAGGAAACGGGCTGGTGTACCGTACCGGCGATCGGGTACGGTGGCGACGCGATGGGGTGCTTGAATTTTTAGGCCGGGTCGACAGGCAAGTCAAAATCCTCGGTTATCGGGTTGAGCCGGACGAGGTGGAAAGTGTGTTGTCAACGCATCCGCAAGTGGCTGCGGTGGCCGTAGTGGCGGTGCAGAAGGAGTCTGGCAGCACCGAGCTGGTGGCCTTCGCTGCGCCGCATCATTCGATGGTTGATCGTGCTGCTGAAGAATCCCATGTACTGCGTTGGGGGGAGGTGTGGGAAGGTGCCTACTCCGACCCGGACAGCGGCGCTCAAGGCGATGATCCTGCACACGATTTTGCGGGTTGGATCAGCAGCTACGACGACCAGCCGATCCCAGAGCCGCAGATGCGTGAATGGCTAGCCTGCGCCGTGAAACGTGTCGATGCCTTGCTGCCGCATAGTGTGCTGGATGTTGGCGTTGGTGTCGGTTTGTTTATGCGCGAGTTTGCTCCGCGGGTCGATCATTATATAGGGCTTGATGTGTCCAAGGCTGCTCTATGCAATGCGGCGGCATCTTTGAAACTGGGGCCGACCTTGCCTGCCCATATCAAATTGATACATGGCGACGCCGGCTATTTGGAAGAGATAGCCAATGGCGCGGTCGATACCGTAATCTTGAATTCGGTGATTCAATATTTCCCCGGCACCGCGTATCTGGAGCGCGTACTGCTCGAGGCGTCACGCGTGGTTGGTCAGGAGGGCGCGGTGTTTGTGGGGGATGTGCGTGACGTCAGTTTATTGGAGGCATTTCACGCTACAAGCCAACTGCAGCGGGCGCCTGCTTTGATGCTGGCACATGAGATTTCAGCCGTGCTGGAGCGGCAATTGGCAGCCGAAGGTGAGCTGTGCCTGGCAACCGGCTTCTTCCGTCTGCTAGCAGCGCAAATCGAGACATTGGCCGAACCGAGGTTGGAAATCAAACGCGGGCACGCTGAAAACGAGCTAAGTTGCTTCCGTTTTGATGTCGTGTTATTGGGTCGCAGCCGCGCGGATACTGAGCCAACGGGAGAGGTATTGGATTGGGCCGGTATGGCCACTGTCAGCGCGGCGGTAGGCGTCGCTACGGGCTTGGCCGCGCTGGAGGCCAAGCTTCAAGCGCAGCCGGTCGGCCTGACCGTCAGCGGCATCCCTAACCAACGACTGGTTCGACCGTTGAAACTGGTGCAGCTATTGCGAGAAGCCGGTTCCGAGACCACCGCCTGGGATTTGGAAAAAGCCCTGTGGGAGATTGACGATGGCAGTGCGCTCGATCCTGAGCTGGTGGCTGAATTGGCCGAACGCCACGGTTATCGGATTCGCTTGCTAGTTCCCGAACATGGGCATCTGGATCAATTCGATGCGGTGTTTGAGCGTAGTGCGTGATGATGAGACTGCCACCGATGTTTGTCCGCTGCCGGGCAGCGTTTACCCCTTATTTAAATTGACGGAGCAGATGCGATGAATATGAATTTAGCGCGCGTAGCCAATGAGCCCTTGTTATCGGCATCGGCCACCCGCTTACGTGCGGATTTAAACGCCTTTGCACGACAGCACTTACCGGAAGCAATGATACCGGCGCGCTTTGTGATTTTAGAGCAATTACCCAAACTGCCCAATGGCAAAGTCGACCGTAGTCAATTGCCTGTGAAAGAAACGACTGAGTCTGTCGGGAGCAGCTATAGGCCGCCATCCACGGTAGAAGAAATACGGACCGCGCAAATTTGGTGCGATGTCCTCGGTTTGGCGCGAGTCGGCATCGAAGACAATTTCTTTGACTTAGGAGGCGATTCGCTGACTGCGGCACAAATGGCGGCACGAGTTAAAGAGGCTTTTGGCGTGGCTATTAGCCTGCGACGATTGTTTGAGCAGCCAACCATCACCGAGCTGATGAAAATGCTTGGAGTAAAGAGCGGAATGCTAGTGCAGAGCAGTGGCAATTCACGCAGTTTGAGTCACAAGGACTTATTCATCGAAGCCACCTTGCCTGCCGATGTCACGCCCGAACCGGGTGCGCTGCCGGTGTCCAATGGGCCATATCGGTGTATTTTGCTCACTGGCGCAACAGGTTACACGGGCGCGTATTTGCTACGCGAATTGCTGGATCGCTCTGAGGCGAAAATCTATGTTTTGGTGCGGGCCGATAATGCCGTCAATGCATTAGCGCGCGTACAAAGCAATATGAACACTTACGGCTTGTGGCATGACACCGATATGGCGCGCCTGATTGGCGTGGTCGGCGATATTGGTCGCCCGTATTTTGGTGTGCCTCGGGCCAGTTATGAAAAAATGGCGCAGCAAGTTGAAATGATTGTGCATAACGGCGCACTGTCGAGCTATGCGCTGCCATATAAGCGCTTGAAAGCGGTCAACGTACTGGGCACGGTAGAAGTGTTGCGGCTTGCTTGTCGTCAACGCATCAAACCGGTGCATTTTATCTCATCATTGGCGGTCTATCCTGGTCACGACGGCCCACAAGATTTTGCTGAAGTGGCGTTGACTGATGCCGATGGCGTGGTCGGGGGCTATCGGCAAAGCAAATGGGTAGCCGATAAATTAACCACCCTGGCTGGGGCGCGCGGCTTACCAGTCTGCGTGTATCGCCCCGGTTTGATTACGGGCGCCCAGGATACCGGCGCATGCTCTGACGATACTTTTTTGAATGCGTCAATCAAGGGCTGTATTCAAATTGGCATGGCTCTTGATTTTAATGTCCGGCTGGAAATGGTGCCAGTTGATTTCTGTGCCAAGGCGGTTGCACATATCGCTCTCGGCGGCGGCTGGCATGGGACGCAATTTAATTTGCCGGCCGCCAATACGGTGTACTGGGAGCAATTGGTGGAAATGATGGCTGTCTGTGGTTATCCGTTGCAGCGGGTGCCGTATCAAACCTGGTATCGGACGCTAGCGGCGGCGGTTGAGCGTGGCGAAGATAATGCGCTGGCTAAGTTTCTGCCGTTATTTGGCGAAGAAATCCCATCCGCCGATGTTGGCTATCCAAACAGTGCGCCGCATTTTCGCACTGATAACCTACTGGCCGCTCTGGACGGATCGGGTGTCGTGTGCCGCCGGATCGACCCCGCATTTTTGAAGGTATATTTGGATTATTTTGTTGCTACCGGCTATTTGATGTCGGCGCCAACGCAAGCAGAGAACCCAGCATGAACGCATTTTTACAACAGAACAACATCATTGATGTGATTCGACAACATGCACTGGATAAGCCGCTTCAAGACGCGGTGACGCTGGTGGCTGACCCGAACAAACCGGAGGCTGCGGTTTCACTATCGTATCAACAGCTCGATACTGAAGCGCGCCGCATTGCGTCTTGGTTACAGCAGCGCGGCAAACTGGGCGACCGGGTCTTGTTGCTGTATGCACCGGGTGTTAATTTTGCCGCCGCTTTCATTGGCTGTATTTACGCAGGCATGATTGCGGTGCCTGCGCCGCTGCCGGGCCAACATCCACATCAACAGCGGCGGATATACCGCATCGCCACCGATGCCGGCATAAGCGCATTACTGACTGATAGCTACAATCTGGATAGCGTGACCGTTTGGGCCGCTGGGCAAGAACTGGATCACATCACGCGGTTAGCAACCGACAGTGTCGATTTTGCCGACCCCGATGCCTGGCAGATGCCGCAAGTGGAGGGGGATAGTCTGGCGTTGTTACAATACACCTCCGGTTCGACCGGCAATCCAAAAGGCGTGATGGTGAGCCATCGTAATTTATTGCACAATGCCGATAGCCTGTGCCGGGCATATGGTCTGTCATCCGCAGTTCGCTTTGGCGGCTGGATTCCATTATTCCATGACATGGGCTTGATGGGTCTGTTATTGCCGGCCTTGTTTTTGGGCAGCACCTGTATTTTGATGACGCCGACCACGTTCCTGAAACGTCCTTATCTGTGGTTGCGTATGATTGCACAGTTTCAGATCGGGTTTACGGCTGCGCCGAATTTCGCCTACGAGCTCTGCCTGCGACGCATCACCGATGATCAACTCGTGGGGGTCGATTTGTCGCATTGGCGGTTCGCCGCCAATGGCTCGGAACTGGTTCAGGCAGAGACTATCCACGCATTCTCGCAACGTTTTGCCGACATTGGTTTTGGCGCGCATGTCATTTGCCCTTGCTACGGTATGGCTGAAACCACTCTGTTTGTCTCGGGTAGCGGCAGCCGGGCTGCCAAGATTTGCGAGGTCGATATCGATCTATTAGGACGGCATCAATTCGCACCGATAGCACATGGAGATGGGCGGGCGGTCGTCAGTTGCGGGGTCGTGCATGATTTCGATGTCTTGATCGTTGATCCCGACTCTTGTGCCGAGTTGGCTGCGGGGGCGATAGGCGAGATTTGGTTGCGTGGTCCGAGCGTGGCGCGTGGCTATTGGCAGAATGCCGAAGCTAGCACTATTGCCTTTAATGCCAGCACTACCCTTGGTAACGGCGGCTATTTTCGTACCGGCGATTTGGGGGTATTGCATCATGGTGAGCTGTACATCACTGGACGGCTTAAGGAAATGTTGATCGTACATGGCCGCAACCTGTATCCGCAAGACATCGAACAAGAAGTGCGGACCCATCATGCCGAACTCTCCAGTGGCGTGGGCGCAGTCTTTACCGTGACCACTCCTCAGGAAGAAGTGGTGGTTACGCACGAAATACGCAGTCAGTGTAGTGAGGAAGAGCTACATAAATTGGTGATCGGGATTAAGACCACTGTTATGCGAGAATTAGAAGTACGTGTGGCGGCCGTGGTTTTGCTGAGGCCGGGCGGCGTATTACGTACCACTAGCGGCAAAATCCAGCGTGGCGCGATGCAAGCTGCGTTCATGCAGCAAAGCTTGATGCCGGTCTATGAAGAAGTCGATCCGCATCTGCAAGCGTTACGTCGTGCCGTCATTTCTGCCCCACTGCCGGATGGGCAGGGAGCGATGGACATAAACGAGACTGACGTTTCTGCGCTGGCCGTACTGGAGCGCATGCTGGTCGATGCTGAGCAGGAGGGTAAGCCGTTTTCTGCGGCAGTCTGCGCCGAACATGATCGTCTGGAACAATTCCCGGCAGCGGCTTGTGACGTATTGGGCGAATTTGGCATCTACCGGTACTACGTGCCGCTACGTCACGGCGGAAAGATGACAAGTTTTACCGAATTGCTGCAATTGTGGCGCGCCGTAGCACGGCGCGACCTGACGGTGGCAATCGGGCACGGCAAGACCTTTCTGGGAGCCGCGTGTGTTTGGGTTGCCGACAATACCGAACAGGCGCGCGAAGTCGGGCATGATGTCAGTACGGGGGTGGTGATGTCCTGGGGACTGACCGAGCGCCATCACGGCAGCGATTTGCTGGCCGGGGAACTGACAGCAATGGCTAACGCCGATGGCTGGTTAGTCAATGGTGAAAAATGGCTGATCAATAATGCTACCCGGGGCCAAGTTTTGTGTGCGTTGGCGAGGACCGAACCGGCCGGCGGGCCACGTGGCTTTAGTCTGCTGTTGATGGATAAACGCACATTGGCTGAGGACAGTTACTGTTGTTTGCCGAAAGAGCTGACGCATGGCATTCGTGGTGCCGATATTAGCGGTATTGAGTACCGCAACGCTCAGGTTCCACACAGCGCATTGGTCGGAAAAGTTGGGCAAGGCATCGAAATTGTCTTGAAAGCCTTACAACTGAGCCGCACCACATGTGTCGCCTTATCGTTGGGCGCGGCCGATCATGCATTGCAACTGGCGCTCACTTTCACCGCCCAGCGCCAATTGTATGGACGACAGCTGCTTGATTTGCCGGTGATACGGCGTACCGTCGGCGAAGCGGCGGCCACACTTTTGGCTGCGGAAGCGGTTAGCGTGGTTTCTAGTCGTTGCATCGCGGCTTTGCCGGGAGAGATGAGTGTGGTGGCTGCATTGGCGAAAGCGTTTGTACCAAGCGCAGTCGATGAATTGATTGCCACGCTGGGCGAGGTGCTCGGCGCACGCGCATTTCTGACCGGGGTGTTTGCGCATGGCATGTTTCAAAAAATAGAACGGGATCATCGGCTTGTGGCCATATTTGACGGTAGTACCGTGGTTAATCGCAACAGTTTAATTAACCAGTTCCGCACCTTGGCACGGGCCTATGACAAGCAAAGCTGGGACAGCGAGGGCCTGGCACTGGCGGTTGACCTGAACGCGCCGCTACCCGAATTTGCGCCACAGAAATTACGCGTGATGTCCAGTAGCGGCTGTAGTGTACTGCAAAGCTTGCCGCATGCGGTTATACAATTGGCCCAAGTGGATCCGGGACGCAGACCGTCGGCGACAGTACTGCGACTGACCGAAGCGCTACGTGATGCGGCGGCTGACGTGATGGAAGAATGTGCCGCCTATCAACCCTCGGCTCGTGAAGTACCGTCGAGTGCCTTTGATTTGGCGCGTCGTTATGAGCTCTGTTTCGCAGGGGCGGCGTGCATCCAACTATGGCTGGCCAACCATTGTACGGTATGCCGTGGCGAAGTATGGCCGAGCTTGTGGCGCAATGATTTATGGTTGCATGCGGCGTTGGTACGCATTTTGACGCAATTAACCCCGGCTGCGTCCCATTTGGCGGCGGATGTTGAGATCTATGACCGATTAACAGATTGCATCACTGCCAACGCCGGTATGCGGGTCTCGCTATTGCCGGCTAACAGCAATGGTGGATGGTTATGATGGAGCACGATATGAACAACGAAAGCGTTGCTGCGCTGGAACAACTATTTGGCGATCCTTGGGATAGCGCTAATCCTTGCAGTTTTAGCGAGATACTGGCGGCCGATGAGTGTGCGGAAATGCTGGTCGCCGGAGAACAGATACTGGATCACTTCGGTTTCGCTGCCGAGTTTGTGCCAGTTGCTCTCGGTGGGCGACTGCATAGCTTAACGGGCATGATCGAACTTGGGCGAGCTGTGTTTCGGCACGATCCTTGTCTCGGTCTCGGTTATGGCGCTAGCGCCTTGGTTGCTGCCGTCAATGTCTGGAGTGCAGGCACCCTGGCCCAGCAAGAAAAGGTGGCCGCACTATTACTGCACAATCGTAAACTGTCCTGCGGCTATCATGAGCTGGAGCACGGTAATGATTTGGCGCGGGTTGAGTTTGAAGCCCTGCTGCAAGACGATCATTGGGTGTTAAATGGAGGCAAACAAGTCATCGCCAATATCGAGCGCGCCGACGCCATCGTCATTTACGCCCGTACCGAGCATCACCAAGGTAGCCGCAGCCATTCCCAATTATTGCTGGAAAAATCCACACTTCCCCCCAGCCATATCAGTTATCCGCCACGTTTTGCCAGTATCGGCATGCGCGGTGTGCAATTGGGCGGCATCGCCGTGCATGACTGTCCGATAGCCTCCGATAGCATTATTGGCATACCAGGACACGGTTTAGAAACGGCGTTAAAGGTTTTTCAAGTTACCCGCGTCGCGTTGCCCGGCATGTTCATGGGGATTCTCGATACTGGGCTGCGCAGTACGCTACGCTATGCGCGACAACGCATGCTTTACGGGCGAGCAGTGCTTGATTTGCCGCAAACCCAAACCGTAATGGTCAATGCATTTGCCGATTTACTGCTGTGTGACTGCTTTACCACCGTGGTGGCACGCAGCCTGCATTTGACGCCGAACGCCGGCAGTATCTATAGCGCTGCGGTCAAGTATTTAATACCTAAGCTATTGATTGATGCGATGACGGGCTTATCGGCAATACTTGGGTCGCAATTTTACTTGCGTAATGGCGACCATGCGCTGTTTCAAAAGCTGTTGCGTGACTTGAAGCCAGCCAGTTTTGGCCATGCGGCGCGTACGACTTGCCAAATGACGATTTTGCCGCAATTGCCGCAATTGGCACGTCGGGCTTGGCTGCAACAGACGACAACGCCAGCACCGGCAGCTATGTTTCAATTCGAGCAGGATTTGCCGCCGTTTTCGTTCCAGGCACTGACAATCGGCGCGAACGGACAAGACCCATTGGCCGCCGCGCTCGTCGAAACTTGCGCCGCGCTACATGAGGAAAATAAGCATCCGCAACTGGCTGTGCTGGCGCAAGGCTTTGTCGATGAATTAGTGCAATTGCAACAATTATGCGCTGTATTGCCTCCGACCGAACTGAGCGTCATGGCCAGTCCGTGCAGCTATGCGCTGACAACACGCTATGTCATGGTGTTGGCCGCCTCGGCCTGTCTGAATCTATGGTGGCACAACAGGGCGCAAGGTGACCTTTTTTTACGTGACCCAATCTGGTTGGAACTGGTGCTACAACGATTGCAGTCAATGCTGACCAAAACCCCTCACTCGCTATCGGAGCAACACAGCGCGCATCTGTTAGCCGAATTACTGGAACGCTATCAACATGCGGTAAGTTTCGATTTGACCCGGCGCGCCTTACCGGGCTGGGCCGCATCATTATCATCAACCTCTTGTTAACAAAGAAAATATTATGAATCAAGCCTCTACTATCACCCATACCGATGCCACCCTGAAAACCTGGTTGACCCAACGCGTCGCAAGTTATGTCCGACTTGCGCCGGATGCCGTCAAATCCGACGTCGCCCTGGCAGAATACGGACTCGACTCGGTGTATGCGCTTACTTTGACCGGCGACATCGAAGACTATCTTGATATGTCGCTCGACCCTACACTGATGTGGGATCATTCGGATATCGATGCATTGAGCAAAATCTTGCTGGAGATGCTGGCGAAAAATTAAGTCCGCCGCATCTATACCGCCAGCCCAATATCATCCACGACCCTGACATAGTGAGAGACAGCATGATTGATACCAATACAGTACCGCCGTTACCGATGACCCGTACCTGTCCATTCGATCCGCCACCGGAATACAAACAATTACGGATCGACCAACCTATTTCTCGCGTCCGCACACCACGCGGCGACTTGGCTTGGCTGGTAACGCGGCATCAGGACATCCGCACGATATTGGCTGATAAGCGCTTTAGTTCCGATCCATTGGCTCCGGGTTATCCTACTTATCTATCGGGTAATGTGGCGCCGCCGCCCGGTTTTTTCATGCAAATGGATGCGCCCGAGCATAACCGCTTACGCGACATGGTGATCAATGAATTCAAAGTCAGCCACATCGAAACGTTGCGGCCACGCATACAAAACATCGTCGATAAGGTAATCGACGACATGTTAAAGCTGCCGCCGCCAGTCGATTTTGTCAGTGTGATGGCATTGCCGGTCGCATCCCTGATTATTTGCGAATTGCTCGGCGTACCCTATCAGGATAGCCCTTTTATCCAGAACCGCACAGACACCATGCTGGACCGCAGCCGTACAGCGGAAGAATCACAAGCCGCTGCAATTGAGCTGATGACGTATTTTGACCGCATCGTCACCGAAAAAGAAAACAATCCCAGTGACGACTTGCTAGGCCGTCTTCTGGCGAAGCCAATTAACGGCAATCCGGCTAGTCATCAGGAAGTGGTTGGCATTGCAGCCTTGCTGCTTCTCGGGGGCTACGACACGATGGCCCAAGTAATGGGGTTGGGCACATTGACGCTGATGCAACATCCCGACCAATTGGCGCAATTTCAGCAAGACCCGCAACTGGCCGAGACGCTGATCGATGAATTGGTGCGCTATCTGACGGTGAATCACGCCGGTCTGCCGCGCGCTGCCATAACTGACGTAGAAGTCGGCGGGCAATTAATCAAGGCTGGCGAAGGCGTGTTGGTGATGTTGAATTCAGGAAACCGTGACGAAACTGTGTTTCCAAATTCTGACACTTTCGATATCCATCGCAAGACTACCAATCATGTTGGTTTTGGCCACGGCTTGCACAAATGCATCGGTGCCGCGTTTGCCCGGGCCGAGCTGCAAATTGCATTCCTCACGCTGTTTAAACGCATTCCGGATCTGCAATTGGCGACAACGGTTGATGCACTACAGTTCCGGCATGAAATGGTGTTGTACGGCTTGAAGAACATGCCGGTCACTTGGTCATTTTCTGCACAAATGACACAGCATGATTAAGTTAGTCGCCATTTCCGGCAGTTTACGGCAGAGCTCGGCCAATACCACGCTGTTGCGCGCCGCAATTGCCCTGGCTCCAGCCGAAGTTGAAATTAGCTTGTATCAAGAAGTCGGCAATTTGCCACAATTTAATCCTGATATCGAGCATGCCCCGCCGCCGATTGTCGAAGCCTTGCGTACCTTGTTGAAGGACTGCGATGGCGTCGTCATAGCTTGCCCTGAGTATGCGCATGGAGTACCGGGAGCATTTAAAAACGCGCTTGATTGGGTGGTTGGTAGTACCGATCTCGCCGGCAAGCCAGTGGCTTTGATCAATGCCTCGGGACGGGCGGTGCATGGACAGGCCGCGCTGGCCGAAATCATCATGACGATGGGCTGGATTATCGTCGATGCTGCCTCGCCCACCATTCCGGTGGCCGGCATGAAATACGATGTGGCGACGATTATCGGCAATCCGGCGCTGGCAGGGCCGTTGCGGCTAGCGCTTAATGCGCTGGTGCAGGCGGGTAATCAAGCGGATTAAATTGGTTGGGCAGTAGAACAAAACACCGTGTCGGACTAAGGCACACCACACAGCCCTGAATTTTTAGGTTCAGTGAATTTTTACGCGAAAGTATTCTTAATAATTATGGCTTCTTCTCTATTTATCCGTTACGGTCAGTATATCGTCAAGCTGCGCTGGCTAGTGATGTTATTGGTGGTCTTAGTGACCTTGTTTTTGTTCAGTTTTCTGGGCAAACTGAAACTCGATATGGATCCCGATATGTGGGCGCCGCAATCGCACCCGTATGTGAAAACCACCAAGCAGTTGGAACACCTGTTTGGTGGCACCAACTTCACGGTGATCGGTATCATCCCGCTCAAAGGTGACGTCTACCAACCCGAAGTGTTAGCAAAAATTCAACGTATTCAGGCCGGCATCGAGAAGATCAAAGGTGTTATTAAGGGCAATACTATCAGTCTGGCGGCACGGAAGATGAAAGATATCCGGGGGGGTAACGATGGCATGGCGGTGCATCCGATAATGGAAAGCATTCCGGTCAATTCAGAACAACTGGCGCAACTCAAAGCCTCGGTGCTGGCCAATCCGCTCTATGTCAATACGTTAGTGTCACCGGCGGGCGATGCCGCCGCAGTGCTGACTGACTTTCAGATGGATAAGCTTAACCCGAGCTATAACGCGATTTATCAACAGATTCTGAATGTGATCGATAAAGAGCGCGATGCCAATGTCGACATTATCGCCGGTGGCTTGCTGGTCAATCTGGCGGCTACTGAGCGGCATGTGATGGAGTTGCCGATGTATCTCGGGGCTGCCTTTTTGGCCATCATGCTGGTGCAATATTTAGCGTTTCACAGCTTGCAGGGCATGTTGCTGCCACTGTTGACCGGACTTTTGAGCGTAATTTGGGCGCTTGGCTTTATGGGCTTGATCGGGGTTCACATGGATGTGATGAATACCAATACCCCCATTTTAATTATGGCGGTGGCGACCGGGCATGCGATACAGATTTTAAAACGCTATTATGAAGAATTTCATGATCTGACGGCACGCCGCCAAGATCCGTCATTGGCAGCTGATCTGGCTCTGGTTGGCAAGACGATACAAGATTTCAGCAACAAGGACTTGAATCGTGTCGCTGTCATCAAATCGCTGAGTTGGATCGCACCCATTATGATTACCGCCGGCTTGATCGCAAGTATCACTTTTTATTCGTTGACGATTGCTGAGGTGTCGGTTGTTCGCCATTTTGGTGTTTTTGCAGGTTCCGGCATTGTGGCGGTTTTATTGCTGGAAATGACCCTGATCCCCGCTCTACGGGCTGCATTGCCCGCGCCTAAAGTGCTTGAACAAGTGGCGGAGCGAACCCCCAGCTTGCTTGATCGCGGCTTGTCTAAATTAGCCGACAATCTGGTTGTGGGTAACGCGCCACGCATCTTAATCGGCGGCTTGATCGTGGTCGTGCTGACGCTGGTCGGGGTGTCGCGGCTGTATGTCGACAATAGCCTGAGTCACGACCATCTGGCGGGTAGCGAGGTGCGTATCAATGATAATAAATTGAATCAGTACTTTGGCGGCACCAACTCAATGTTTTTCCTGGTAAAAGGTGATAAACACGACGCAATTAAAAATCCACGGATATTGCGCGCCATGACTGAATTGCAAGATTTCTTGAGCAAACAATCCGGAGTTGGTAAAACCACCTCTCTGGCTGACATGATCAAGAAAATGAATCAGGCGATGCATAATGACGATCCCGCTTATTACACCATTCCTGATAGCCAGGCAATGGTGGCGCAATATCTATTATTGTTTTCGCTCTCGGGTGAACCGCAAGATCTTGATAACATGGTTGATACCGATTATCGGCAGGCTGTAATTCAGGTGTTGTTGAAAGAAGATAGTACTCAGCATGCGGAACAGCTGTACGAACTGGCCAAACCTATTATCGCCAAGTATTTTCCTGCCGATGTCGACATAGGCATCGGGGGCAGTTTGCCAGAGACCATCGCAATCAATGAATCGCTGACGCGCGACAAAGTGCAAAACATGATCCAGATGACGGTGATCGTATTCTTATTAGCCAGTATCGCGCTACGCTCCTTGGTGGGTGGCTTATTTGTCGCTATCCCACTCGTGTTGATCATTCTCGCCAATCTGGGCTTGATGGGCTGGTTTGGCATCCCGCTTGATATGGGCACCTCAACTACCGCATCAATGGCTATCGGGGTCGGGGCAGATTATGAGATTTACTTGCTATTTCGTTTCCGCGAAGAATACCGGCGTCACGGTAATCTGGCGCAAGCGACCCGCACCTCGTTGATGACTTCCGGCAAGGCGATTATCTTGGTGGCGCTGTCGATTGCTGGGGGGTATTCGGTGTTATTGGGTACTGGCTTCGCGTTCTACATCCGTTTTGCGTTGATGGTGATCGTGACGATGGCAGTCAGCAGCATAAGTGCTCTGGTGTTCTTACGCTCGATGATGATTGTCTTCAGGCCTCGCTTCGTGTTCGGTGTAACACAAAATAAAGGAGTCTAAATTATGTTGAACCGATTGTTGAAATATAGCGTTCGCGTTGCTCTGCTGTTGTGCGTGGGTTTGCCGTTGGCAAACGCTGAAGAGACCGCGCAGCAACTGATGGAACGCAATTTCTTTGTCTCCAAAATCAGCGTGATGAAGTCGCAGATGACGATGAGCCTGATCAGCGCCGATGGACAAAAGCGCGACCGCAAAATAGAAACCGTCTCGAAACTACAGTCAAATGGCATCGATTCGAATCTGATTGTGCGTTTCCAGTACCCGGCCGATATCAAGGGAACCGGGTTTCTTGAAATGGAGCGAGTCGATGCCGATGATGATCTGTGGATTTATTTACCTGCGCTGCACAAGGTTCGTCGATTAATTTCGAATAACAAAAAAGATAGTTTTATGGGATCCGACTTTAGTTATGGCGAAATGTTGCCGCCTCGGGTCGAGCTGTACAAGCACACGCTGTTGCATTCCGAAACGGTGGAAAATCAGGAATGTTTCGTGATCGAGTCGACACCAACCTCGGACAAGGTGCGTGACGACAGCGGGTACAGCAAGAAGATCAGTTGGTTGCGCAAAGACAGTGCGTTAGAGGCGAAGGTTGAGTATTACGACTTGCTTGGGCAATTGTTGAAGGTGCAATGGACTCGCCAGCCCAAGCTTGTCGAAACGGACAAGAATCGATGGTTGGCGCAGAGTCGGGAAATGACCAATGTGCAGACGGGTCACAAGACTTTGATTTTACTTGATGAGATTGATACCGAGGTCGCTATTTCTGACGATATGTTTAGTACTCGCGCCCTAGAGAGTAGGTGAAGTTGGTTAAGTGTGTTGTAGCGGTATTGCTTGGGCTGGCTGCAGTTGGTTCAACCCAAGCGGATGACACAACGTCGGCGCACCAGTTCAATGCCAATTTGCGGCTCAACTACTATCAGGTATCGAAAGAGCTGCATCAGCACCATGATATCGTCGGTGCCACTGGCGACGTAAAAATCGAGTCCGATTGGAGCGAAAGTCTCACTAGCAAGGCGGAAGTGCGGTGGCATAACCCGGAGCTTGACCAGTCGGTGGCAAAGCCTGAAGTATTGGAAGCTTTTGCGCTATGGCGTTCGGAGCAGTTCGATGTGAAACTGGGCAAACAAATCGTCGCGTGGGGGCGTGCCGACGGCATCAATCCGACAGATAACCTGACCCCGCGTAACTACAGTATTCAGTTACCTTTCGAAGAAGATCAACGAAGCGGAGTGTCGGCGCTTAAGGTGAATTATTTCCCGGACACGCAGAAAACCATAACGTTCTATCTTACCCCAAGTTTTCAGCCCAGCAAATTGCCGCAATCGCAGGCTAGAGACATTTATTTTTTGGATAGGCAACCAACACCTACGCGCAGTCGCTGGCCATTTGGATTGAAGTTTGACATGCGCGGTGATCAGGTTGACTGGTCGCTTAGTTATTTTCGAGGCTTTAAGCTGTTGCCGGAATGGCAGGCGAGTGACAGCGCTAATACTGTGATTTTGCATTATCCCAAAATTGCCGTGTTCGGTGCCGATGTTACCGTCAATCTCGGACGCTATGGCTGGCGTGCCGAATTGGCGCGCGTGGAGCGGGACGAACCGCAAACGGTCAGCGGTTTTCGTAGCAATTGGATGCTGGTGACTGGGGTAGATCGGAATTTTTACGATAATTTGAATGTCAATGTGCAATTAATTCTACAACAAAATGGAAATGTCGCTGATTTAGCAAGCATAGCCGGATCAAATGAACGCAATATGGCTTTGGTGAATGCGATTCGCTTTAATCAGGAGTCGGCGCGAAAATTAGGCTCAACCATGCGGGTCGGTAAGAAATGGCTGAATGATACACTGGAAACCGAGTTACTGGTGTTTAGTTACTTTAAGCCCAATACCAGCTACTGGCGGCCACTATTAACCTATTCTTTCAAGGACGATATGAAAATAACAGTTGGTGCCGAGCTTTATTATGGCAAAGCTAATACTTACTTTGGGAGTAATAAACCAATACAAGGTCTGTTTACTGAGCTACGATATATTTTTTAGGTTCTGGCACATTAACTTTTTTCATCCGGTACGTGGGACAGTTATCGTCCATTGACATAACCTTTGGATTAAAAATAATAAAATTTCACCAAATAGACCGTGTAACCTTAACGGTTTGTTGGGCGGCCGTCACGCCCTGAGGACTTGGTTGTTAACTGAGCCTGTCAGTAGCTTGGCACCGCCCTTGTAGCCAAATTTTGAGTTTTTTGTTAATGCGACAGAATTGGTTATATTCCCGATACAAAGAAAATTTTCCATCCTATTTTTAAAGTAATTCAGCAGTTTATGTCAATATTCATGTCACGGTCAGATTGGTCAACGAGTCCGCATCAATGACTCTTGATCCAGAGCAAATTCATTTGTGGTGCGCCTTCTTTGATGAAATAAAGGATGAACGCCTTTTGGCTCAGTATCGGAGCCTCTTGACTGAGCAAGAGCGGTGCCGTGAACGGAGCTTTTATTTTACCAGAGACCGGCATCGCTATTTGGTTACTCGAGCGCTGGAGCGGACGGTGTTGTCGCGATATGCGCCGATAGCTCCTGAGCACTGGTCATTTCGCACGAATCCCTATGGGCGGCCAGAGATTGCTAATGACGATCATATCGCAAGAAAGATAGTTTTCAATATCTCTCATACACAAAGCCTCATCGTATTTGGAGTTACTTGCTGCAACGCGTTAGGGGTCGATACGGAGAATGTACGGATTCGCACTGCCCCTATCGAAATAGCGGGGAATTTTTTTTCATGTAGCGAGGTTGATGAACTACACACACATTCAGCAGAAGCAAGGCAAGAGCGCTTTTTCCAGTACTGGACGCTTAAAGAATCATATATCAAGGCACGCGGCATGGGTCTGTCGATTCCATTGGATCAATTCGCCTTTCATATTCAAGAGGAGCGCCGGATCAGTGTCTCGATGCAACGCAACTTGAACGATTTTCCTGCTCGCTGGCGTTTTTGGCAATTGCGGCTTTCTGCGAATTACATAATAGCCGTTTGCGCTGACCGCTCTAATAGTTCAGACCAACAATTGGTTTTAAAAAAAGTTGTCCCTTTAGGAGAGGAGCAGGTGCTTAATTATTCTTTGCTGCTTAGCTCAGAATAGCATTTTATGTTGTTGCTTTTCGAAGCACCCATTTCCCCGATTCCCAGATCATTTTTCTTCGCTGTTTTACACGATGATTAAAACAGCTCATATCCCTTGCGACCCGTATAGTACTCTGTATAGGCTTCGCCTAACCTCTGACAATACCCTAATGACCCCCCGTAATTTTTACGGGGTCATTATTCGGCGTCAAGCCAAACGCATGATCAGTTCCAAAATCCGTTATGACCTGTTGCAGGATGGTTGAGCAGCTTTCAACCAAACATCTTACCAGTAATTGGACGTCAAAAATTCCGAGGGTTCCGGCTTATACCCCCTAATCAGGAAGATTTTTGAGTATGTCTTTTAAAGAAACAAGGTTCAGTGTCATTCTGAATAATACTTCATTATTCTGCAACAAACCGTAGCAATTATAAGTTCTTAGTATAATATTGGTTTGATTCAATGTGTTATCGTTGGATTCCGGGAGTTGTTCAACTAGAATATGCAGTTTTTCATTATTTTTAAGCTGACTTAAATAATGCCGATCTACTGAAATCTCATGAGAGGTGTAAACCATAGGATTAAGTTTAAAGTCATGCTTTTCTAATTGAGCCTTTTCTAGCAAGGCGCCGGAGCTAAGGCTGCAAGGAAATATTTCCGGATAATGTGCAATATGCGTTAACTCATCAAAATAGTCGGATTGCTCTGCGAAAGACCCGGACAGAAAATTTTTAACCGAACCGTTATTCATATATTTCCGTTTGAGAAAATAATTGGTGCCGGGAATGGCGGTATGGTCAGGAATTTCGTTAAGATCGGGCAGATTATCTAGTTTGGCATCAGCCAAGAATAGTGGCGCTTGCGTTTCCTTTTTAAACCCCAGTAGCACAGTTTTTCCATCGGATTTCATGACGATGCGATTGCCAAGTGTTAGGTTGGGAATGGTTTTAATCAGAGTCTTTTTAATATTCAGATAGACCGGTATTTGGGGGCGTACGGCGTTAACAAAAGTAATTTGATAATTACTGAAATATAGATTGTTTTTGGCAATGATCTCGTCTTCATGATGCGCTTCTCGATATAAGCGCATTTGATACTCGATGAGGGTATTGAGTTGATAGCCCAGTACGATAGGGCCTTTGAACGGGTTATGAGTAATCTGTAACCATTTATGCTTATCATGAAACAAATTAAAGTCATCAGAAGCGTTACGCGCCACTTCTATATGAAATTGGTCGAAAGTAAATGATTGGTTGTTCATTGTTTTTTAACGATAGTTTAAAATTTTTTGTTTGATCGTGAAGTCGGCAACACCTTGTGCATGATGATTGCCGCTCAGTTGTGTTTGTTTCTGCTTACCAGCGTTTAGTCATTTGCTCTGCGGCAGATTCCCCTATCTTTGTATCAAGCATATTAACTTTGCTTTGCCAGTATGGATTTACAGGCGCGCCTTTTACTATCTCTTGCAAAAGGTTCTGTCGCAAAATTTAACCGAATTTAGATAGCGCCTATTCTGTAGGCAAAGTTATCCCGCTAAAGCCATAAGCTGTTAGCTGATATTGGGTTTTTAGGACATGCCTGCGAGTGTAACGGTGTATCCAGGAGCGAATCCAGCAATGCTAGATCGCGCCGCCTAACGTTATGCGCAAATTCAAAAAACAGGTAAATCATCCCGATGACAGGAAGTAAATGATCATTGTCCCATCCGGCCTTTAATCGTTTGATTTTGACGTCAACCTTAGATGTTTTTTGATTCAATCCAATATGTCGGATACAGCCGGATTCGCGGCGCTATGTCCTTTGCTATGGCGATTCAATAACCCAGTGAAGATTGTTTTCAATCATCCAATGCGTTCGCACCACGCGCTCTAACAGCTTCGGATCATTCGCATTTCTTTAGCAACTTTGTTATCGATTCCTCTTTTAGCAGTGACTGTGATAATGCTGTGTAGACTGTTCAGTTACGCTGTTCTTGCAGTCATGCTATATCACCCCTGTTGCACGAATTATGCGCGTTTCAATTCGACCATGATGGCCGTTCAAGCTAAATGCATTGTCACCGCCTTGCTGTTTAATCTGTTCTGCTATTTTTTCTGGCAACCCATCGCATCGATAGTAATCACTGCTCCTGCTATATCAAGCCTTGAAAGTAACTTTGGAATGGCGGGATTTCATTCGATTTATCATTGATGTTTACCCAGCCTAAGGCCGTGTTATTTGTTGGGCCCAAACGCTGACCAAAATGGCTGCTTTTCTTGAGGCCTTGTCTAAGCCACGCCTTAAGCACTTGCCATCTATCGTAATCACTTTCCCTTCTGTTATGCTGGCTAAATCAGCAACCGGGAGAAACAGACGCTAAAGTGGTCGGTATCAATGGCGGCATAAACTTCACCGAAGGTGTCGTGCGAGGTATACCATGCTCTAAACCAAGCAACCCAGTTATCAGCCCCACAAATCGTAGCGCACATGCCAATAAAGAAAATATCTTGTAGCTGATGTTTCTTTTTGCCTGTTTAGTCTGGGGGCTTCAATGCTTGAAAAAGTGATGAATAATAGAAAGTGTTGGCTTTGCTGTCGTTGGAAATCAAAATGATAGGCTGATTACCTTAGCTGAACTCTATAATTTCAAGTATTTTTAGCGCGATTGCCCTGCTAGAAACCCTCAATTGTGTTGATATGTACTTCGTGGAAGCCGTCGTTATCCTCGCCAGGGGATACTGTTCGCGACTGTGGCAAACGCACTTGTGCGTATATCCCATCTCCACCGAGGCAAGGCATCATAAATCACATATTCGTCGATATTGCCCACAGTGCTCGGTTCGATGGTTTTCTGTTGCACGTTCTCCATTATAATAATTCGTACCTTGCTCTCAAGCTCAATCGTGCCAAAGATCGGCGATTTTTCCTTCTCAAGTATACTCTGTCCTCACGTACCTTTGAGCTGACACGGCGGCTGTGTCTGACTTCATCGTAAATTTGTTTCCGTCTATAAGCTGAATTAACTCTAATTGTAATAGACGAAGAAAGTTGCCTTGGAGCATATGACTTTTTCGCATTAAAATTCATTGCAGAAAAATGTGATACCCCCGGATATCCAGTGAATCTGGCGGGGTATCCCGTTGAGTAGCTGTGGGAAAGATAAGGTTGAGTGGTAGGCGGTAGGTGAGCACATCCGAAAATATTTCCCCGCTCGTCGCGTGATACCACGCAGACTGTGTCAAAATGGTCTTGTTCCGCATAATTAAATGCTTGAAGTTGCTAGTCAAGTCGGCTTTGTGGTGGTATCTGGCAACTTTCGAGTATAGTTCTCATCCGGGAGGGCTTCTTGTCTACCTGTAACAACGTGCATCATCTCGCCTAAAAAATTTGTTTCTTAGGCCGCATTTAACTGGGTTTTGCTACTAGATGCAACTGTCAATATTGACAGTTTATGAAGCGTACAGTGCACTTATATAGTCTTGGGCTAGGACTTGCCAGACAAGCCCCTCAACTACTGTTTCAATCTGATCTCGCCCCGATTTAGCGGACACTCGGCTAAGGAAGTAATCTCTAAAGCCGAGGGCAGCAATGAAACAAAAAAGAATCAACAACTTCAGTTGTCCGCAACAAACACACTGTTTTCAGTTTAAAGAACAGGCATTGGAACGTGCCGAGCGTGATGGTATTCCCAAGGTAGCCCAGGATTTGGGACTTACCGAATCAATGCTCTATTCATGGCGGTCAAAACGCAGTCAGACAAGTCAGCCTTTTGAAAAGCAAAAACGCTAACAAGCTGGACTGGCGCCTCTTAAACGAGAAAATGCTCGTCTTGAGGAAGAGGAGGACTTTTTAAAAATATTTTGCAAAAAATACCCAAGTCGACTGTATGGATGTAGGAGGTAGAGTAACGCAGGAGTAGTTGCTGAGAAGTGCGCCATGATTAAGGGCAACGAAGATCATTTTTCCGTGGGCATGATGTGCCGCATGCTATCGGTTTCACGCCGTGGTTACTACAGTTGGAAAAATCGGCCATTCTCCGGCAAGGGATCAAGCCAACCAAAAGCTGGTGGTTGAAATCAAGCGTGTCTTTGATGACGAAAAAGGCCGGCCGGACTCATCCAGAATCACCAAGTGGCCTCAAGAAGAAAGCAATTCGACCAGTCGACACAGTATAGCTAAACTGATGGCGGACAATGGCTTGCGTGCGAAAGCGGCCAAAGTCACCTCCAACAGCAATCACTCCTTGCTTGCCGCGCCACAACCTGTGGAACAAAATTTTACTGCGGATATGTCTGACCCAAAGTGGGTGTCGGACATCACCTATATTTGGGCTGAAGAAGGTTGATTGTATTTGTCGGTGGTGCTTGAGCTTTATTCCCGCCGGGCGATGGGGTGGGCTATCGGAGAGCGCATGATCGACGCTTTGGTTTGTAAGTCATTTTTTTCTCCTGCCGGTATAGCTCAGTTATCAAATGTTACTAAGGAGTCTATCGACGACTGAACCCACGTTGGCGCATCAGCTTTGCTTATGCTGGTCTATTGCCCAGATTTAACTCTATAGACCCCAGTGTGGAAATCATCTTCAATTCTGAGGTTACTTGCTCCAACTGTTCAAGCTGTTCCAGCAATTCCAACAAATCCGTTTGGTTAATATTTTTTTAAATTTCCGCATGGTTTCGATCAGTCTATGATAAGGCGCTTGTCATGCGTTGATGCACCAACTCAGCGAGCTGATCAGAAGGGTAGTTGCGTTATTTTGAATCGGAAATTTGCCGTTAAGGCAGCAGCGAAGCGTGAATTGAATCTTTTTGATTTTCACTTGCCGCTGAATGGACCCTGTGTATGATCAAGGGGCATCTTCAAAGGTAGCAAAGGAGTAGTAATGGTTTTTGCGTAGGCATAAAAAAAGGAGCCAATAACTTATAAAGTTATTGGCTCCTTTGGTATTCTTTGGAGCTGGCGATGGGAATCGAACCCGCGACCGGCTGATTACAAATCAGGCGGCATATATTACTATCAA
>Ga0208512_100141_pt1 | contig 27607 bp, 20 predicted proteins | sample LakWasMet40_LOW7_2_FD_183880 | JGI IMG/M metagenome (GOLD analysis project Ga0208512, IMG submission 183880) | Freshwater sediment methanotrophic microbial communities from Lake Washington under simulated oxygen tension - Sediment Metagenome... | ecosystem: Environmental > Aquatic > Freshwater >...
CGAGCCGCGCTGTGTGAAAAAAGCCACCCCGAAGGTGATCGCGAGGGTCAGGGCGCCGAGGATGACATGGCCCGTGGTCATGTAGACGCTCCGGCCGGTCCAGATGATCTGGGCGCCGAGGTAGATCTGGCCGGCGACCAGGCCGACCAACAGGACGCTGGCGGCGCGCAGGGGCGGAATCAGGGATTTTTCGCGCGAGAGGAAATGCCCGTAGATGAGGATCATCACGCCAATCACGGCCGCCATGACGCGGTGGGTGAAGTGCAGCACAACCTTGTAGTCCCAATGCGCCGGCAGCAGCCCGCCCTCGGCGGTGGAGTAGGGGAAGGTGGGGATCGCCAGGCCGGCGTAGTTGTGCCGCATCGTCACCGCCACGCCGAGTTGCACGAAAACCAGCGCCACGCACCACCAGCCGAGGCGGCGGACCCGCGGGCCGGCCTCGCCGAGCGTGTTCTCCACCCAGGCGCGCGACAGGCCGGCGACGATGGCGAAAAGCATGCACACATAGACCTGGGCCAGCATGCCGTGCGGCAGCCGCAGCATCTGGCCGAGGGTCATGTCGAAGCCGGGCACGCTGAGGGAGTCGAGCAGCACGCGTTTGCCGCCGATGAGGCCCTGCACGATGACGATGCCGAGCGCCCACCAGCCGAGCCGGCGCAGCCAGCGGCGTTCCTCGCGCAGGTGCAGCCAGACCGCGAGGATGATGGTGATGAAGCCCATCACGGCGCCCGAAAGGCGGTGGGAGTGCTCGGCGAACTTGTCGATCTCGGTCAGCCAGCCGTGCGGGTTGACCGAGCCGTTGGACAGGGGCCAGTCCGGGAAGGCCATGCCCGCGCCGATGCTGGTCGTGAAGGCGCCGAGCGCCACGAGCACGAAGACCCAGCCGCTGCCGATGGTGGCGAACGCGGCGAGCGCGGGCTTGAAGGTGGAGGTGCGGGTCATCAGGCGGCGTTTTGGACGGGGAATCGGCAGGTGATACCTCGGGTGAGGGCAGCGCAAACCTTTTGACAATTCCTCCGGGTGGCAAATGTGTGTGTCCGATGAAGCCGAGTTATTCGCCCCCCGTGCAGCTGGCCGCATGTTTGCTAATGGCGGCCGCGGCCTGCGCCCCCGGCTGCAGCAGGCAGGAGGCGGCGAAGGAGCCCGTGGCGGCCGCGCCGGCGGCCCCCGCCGAGAAACGCTTCCCGATCACGGGGGAGATCGTGAAGGTCGACGCCGCACGCGATACGCTCCTCGTCCATCACAGCGAGATCAAGGGCTACATGCCGGCGATGACGATGGAGTTCAAGGTGACCAAGGGCGACCTGGCCATTGCCAGGGAGGGGCAGCACATCCGCGCCGAGCTCGTGGACCGGCCCGATGGATTCTACCTCGAGAAAATCTGGCCGGACGACGCCGCCACGCAGCGCGCGCTCGACGCCGCGGCCAAGGCGCTGGCGCAGGACACGACGATGCGCGGCAAGGAGGCCTACCGCGAGATCGGCGAGAACCTGCCCGAGTTCACCCTGCTCGACCAGGAGGGCCGCGCGGTCGCCGGCAGCCGGTTCCGCGGCAAGCAGATCGTGCTCAACTTCATCTTCACCCGCTGCCCGATCGCCACGATGTGCCCGGCCGCCACCGCGCGCATGGCGCAGTTGCAGGAGGCCGCGAAGGCGGCGGGCGCGAAGGACTTCGAGCTCGTCTCCATCTCGCTCGACCCGGAATACGACACCCCGGGCGTCCTGAAGGAATACGCACAGGTCCGCGGCCTCGACACCTCGAACTGGTCGTTCCTCACCGGGCCCGATGCCGCGGTGCGCCATATGCTCGCGCAGCTCGGCGTCATCCGCGAGTTCGAGGGCGCCACGATCAAGCACACCCTCGCGACCGTCCTCATCAACGAGGAGGGCCGGATCAGCTACCGCGTCGACGGCAGCGCGTGGCTGGTGGACGATTTCGTGAAGCGGCTGAAGAAGGGCTGACATGGCGACCGACGCTCGCACGAACCGGCAGGTGGCGGTCATCACCGTCGTGGCGCTGGCGCTCTATGCCGGCGTGCGGCTGCTGCCGACGGGCAGCAACCTCAACCACATGGATTTCCGGATGGAGGGTAAGGGCGCGCTGGAATTCTGCGATCCCGCCAACCCGCAGTTCATCCCGGTTGTGGCCGTGCGTTCGCCGGTGGTGGTCACGCTTCAGGCCGACCGCGAGCCGGCGCGCGACCAGGAGACCAGGTTCACGCTCCGGCTGGCCACGGCCAGCGGGAAGCCGGTGGCGCCCGAGGACCTGATCGTCGCGCACACGCGCAAGCTCCACCTGCTCATTGTCGATCCCACGCTCAACGACTACCAGCACGTGCACCCCGAGCCCGGCCGGCGGGCCGGCGAGTGGGTTTTCACCCTGACGCCGCAGCGCGCCGGCACCTACCGCGTGTTTGCCGATTTCACCCCCGCGGCGACGCAACGCGGGCTTTACGCCTCGGCTGATTTCACCGTGCCCGGCACGGTGGCCACGGTGGTGCGCGAGCCCAACACGACCGCGCAGGTGGCGCGCTTCAATTTCGAGCTCGTCACGCCGCCGTCGTTCCAGGCGGGCAAGGTGGCCGACCTGAAGTTCCGGATCGAGAGCCAGGGCCGGGACAAGGTGCCCGTGCCGCTGCAGCCGGTGATGGGCGCGTTCGCGCACCTGGTGGCCTTTGACGAGGCCCGCAGCGGCTTCGCCCACCTGCACCCGAACGAGACCGACCTGAGCAAGCCGCCCGACGCGCTGCGGCCCGAGCTGAACTTCAAGGTCACGATCCCCGCGCCCGGCCGCTACGTCATCTGGGCGCAGGTGAATCTGGGCGGCAACGAGGTCTTCGTGCCGTTCTGGGTGGATGTGACGCCGTGAGGCCCTCGTCTGCGTTGGTTTTCCGGCCTTTAGCAAGGCGCTGATGTCAACCAATAGTTGACATCAGTTCTCCGCGCAGGCTCGAAAACGAGCGAAAACGGAGGGAATGGAAATGGACGCGTCCGGTCACACCGGCTCGCCGGAGAGCTCGAAGGCCTCGCCACCCTCGGTGGTGAGGTAGCGTCCGAGCTCGGCGCCGGGGAAGCTGCCGAAGGTGCCGGGATGGCAGCGGAGCAGCCCCTCGCGCGCCAGCCGCACGATGCTGCGCTGGTTGCGGACCGGGTCGTTGCAGAAGTAGTGCTCGCGCGCCTTGTTGGGCCACACGAGGCTGCCGCGCAGCACGTCGCCGATGAGGGCCTCGCCGCTGGCGAGCACGACGGAGACCGAGCCGGCGGTGTGGCCCGGCGTGGGCAGCACGCGGCCGCGCAGGCCGTAGGGCTCGAGCGCGATGCCTTCCTGGAAGACCAGGTCCGGCTCAAAGGCCTCGAATTGCTCGTCCACGAACGGCCGCAGGATGCGGCCGAGGGCGTCCTGCACGGCGATGACGCCGTTGCGGCCGGTGCGGGCGAGGGTGGCGTCGCCGGCGTGGATCGCAACCTGCGCCCCGCTGAGGCGCTTCAACTCCGCGGCGCAGCCGGCGTGGTCGCTGTGGCCGTGCGTGAGGAGGATCAGGGCGAGGTCTCGGGGCGCGAGCTGGTGCCGCTTGAGCGCGGTGAGGATGGTGCGGAGGTCGCCGGGTGCGCCGGTGTCCACCAAAACGGGCCTCTCGCCAAGCAGCAGGTAGCAGTTGGAGATCGCGCCTTTGATGCGGACGAGCAGGGCCATGCGCGGCGGGCGGACGGGTGCCTAGAACTTCAGGTGCTTTACCGTGACACCCTTGTTGATGAGCTGCTTCAGGGAATCGATGCCGATGCGCAGGTGCATCGCGACGTGCTTGTCGTCCACGTTCTTGTCGCTCTCGGCGGTCTTCACGCCCTCGGGGGTCATGGGCTCGTCGGAGACGAGGAGGAGCGTGCCGGTGGGGATCTCGTTGGCGAAGCCGGTGGTGAAGATGGTGGCGGTCTCCATGTCGACGGCCATGGCGCGGACCTTCTTCAGGTATTTCTTGAAGTCGGTGTCGTGCTCCCAGACGCGGCGGTTGGTCGTGTAGACGGTGCCGGTCCAGTAGTCCTTCTTGTGGTCGCGGATGGTCGTGGAGATGGCCTTCTGCAGGGCGAACGAGGGCAGGGCGGGCACCTCGGGCGGGAAGTAATCGTTGCTCGTGCCCTCGCCGCGGATGGCGGCGATGGGGAGGATGAGGCTGCCGATCTTGGCGCGGTGCTTGAGGCCGCCGCACTTGCCGAGGAAGAGCACGGCCTCGGGGCTGATGGCGCTCAGCAGGTCCATGGCCGTAGCGGCGGTGGCGCTGCCCATGCCGAAGTTGATGATGGTGATGCCGTGCGCCGTGGCGCTGGTCATCGGCTTGTTGCGGCCGTGGACCGGCACGCGGTTCCAGTGGGCGAACAGCTCGACGTAGCGGTCGAAGTTGGTGAGCAGGATGTAGCGGCCGAAGCTTTTCAGGGGCACGCCCGTGTAGCGCGGCAGCCAGTTCTCGACGATTTTCTTCTTGGTTTCCATGTCAGGTGCTTTGCCGACAATAGATTAGCCCCGGCGCGGTTTTCGGCGAGGGAAATCTCGCGGTGGTGCGCTCAGGGCGTGCGGCGGCGGGGGGGGACGTAGCCCAGGTCGGTGGCCTTGATGGTGTGCGTGAAGCGGGTGGCGCCCTGCTTGTCGGTGCAGGTGAGCGTGAGCGCGCGGTCGGCGCCCTGGCCGGTGACGGCGACGGTCACGAAATTCTGGTCGCCGACCAGCGTGCCGGGGATGACATAGGGATCCTTCGCCTTGTCGCTCTTCTCGACCTCCCAGGAGCTGCTGGAAAGCGGGGAGGACGTGATCTCGTAAACCCACGGGCCGTTGGCGGAGAGCTGGCGGCGGTAAAGCGCGGAGTGGTGGACGTCGCCGGTGAGGAACACGACGCCGGTGATCTGGTTCTCGCGGATGAAATCCATCAGCTCCTCGCGCTCGCGGCGGTAGAGCTCGTGCGGCTCGCCGCGGGGCTCGGTCTGCAGCATCTGGTTGCCGGTGGCGATGAACTTGAAGGTGAAGTGCCGCAGCGCCTTGGCCTGCAGGAGCGACTGCTTGAGCCACTCGAGCTGGCGGCGGCCCCACTGGGATTTCTCCGGGTGCTTGTCCTGGTCAAGGTCGGCGGCGTCGCGGTGATAATGGTTGTCCATCAGGAAGAACGCGGCGTCGCCCCAGTAGAACTTGGAGTAGACGCCGGGATTCTCCGGCTCGCCGTAGCTGTGGTTGCCCCAGTAGGCTTGGAAGATCTTCAGCGCCTCGGCCTTGTATTCGTAGGACCAGTTGGAGTCGTTCGGGCCGAAGTCGTGGTCGTCCCACACGGCGTAGTGGTGCATCGCGCCGAGGAGCTTCTGCAACTCGGGGATGGCGCGGTCGTGCGACGGGCGATACCAGAGGCCGCTGACCGAGTCGAAGTCGGCCTCGCGCCAATACCAGTTGTCACCGAGCCAGACCATGAAGTCGGCGCCGCTGTCGCCCATGAGCTTGAAGGTCTCCACGGTGCGGCCGTAGGGCTCGCCGGGCCGGTCGTAAGGCACGTCGTTGATGTAGGCACAGGAACCGGTGATGAACTTGAAGTCCGGCGGTGGCGTGCGCCATTCCCACAGCACCTGGGTGCGGAACTTCGCCGGAGCCGCGGTCTTCTGCGCCACGCCGTCGATGCTCAGCGTGTAGTCGTAGGTGGCGCCCATCTCCAAAAGGCCGGGCCGGAACGACGAGATCTGGCCGCCGGCGGGTGTGGCCGTGAGGTTGGCGTGCTCGAGGGTCTTTTTCGTCTCCGGCCGGCCCGCGAGCCAGTAGTCGAGGGTGACCTTCCGGGCGTCCTTCGTCTCGACCCAGAGGAATACCTCGCGGTGGGCCTGGTAACCGAGCATCGGGCCGGAAACGAGCGTGCCGGCGTAACCAGAGGACAGAAGACAGAGGACCGAGAACAGAAGGGGACGGAGCTTCATCCTTCCAACCAAACAAACTTTTATGGCGGCGCAACGCCGCAGACGTCACAAACCCGTCACGCCGACGCGAGCGTCGGGTTCGTGTTCAGGTGCTCGTCGCCGGTGTATTTCGCGGACTGTTCGTCGGCGTGATAACTGGAGCGCACCAGCGGGCCCGACTCCACGACGCCGAAGCCGATGCCGAGGCAGAAATCCTTCCAGTGCCTGAACTCTTCGGGCGTCACCCAGCGGTCGATCTTCCAGTGCTGGGGGGTGGGCTGCAGGTATTGGCCGATGGTGAGGATGTCCACCTTCTCGGCGGCGATGTCGCGCAGGCACTGCTCCACCTCGGCGGGCGTCTCGCCGAGGCCGAGCATGATGCCGGTCTTGGTCGTGAAGCCGCGTTGTTTCGCGTGGCGGAGCACGGAGAGGCTGCGGTCGTAGCGGGCCTGCACGCGCACGGGCTTCTGCAGGCGTTCGATGGTCTCGACGTTGTGGTTGAAGATGTCGGGCTTGGCGTCGAGCACGGTGTCGAGATCGTGCATGCGGCCCTTCCAGTCGGGCGTGAGCACCTCGATCGCGCACTGCGGGCTGCGGTATTTGGTGGCGCGGATGGTCGCGGCCCAGACGCTGGCACCGCCGTCCTTGAGGTCGTCGCGGGCGACGGAGGTGATGACGCAGTGCTTGAGGCCCATCTTGGCGACGGCGTCGGCCACGCGGGCGGGTTCGCCGAGGTCGAACTCGGTGGGTCGGCCGGTCTGGATCGCGCAGAAATTGCAGGAGCGCGTGCAGATGTTGCCGAGGATCATGACCGTCGCCGTGCCGCGCGACCAGCACTCGCCGATGTTCGGGCATTGGGCGCTCTGGCAAACCGTGTGGAGCTTGTTGTCCTCCACGAGGCGGCGCGTGGCCTGATAGGCGGGGCCGGAGGGCAGCTTGGCGCGAAGCCAGTCGGGTTTGCGGTTGGTGGGTGTCATTGACCGGCGAAGAATCTCGGCAGCAAGGTCTGGAATTCAAGCGCCAATACGCGTTTCACCTCTTCGGCCGAGGGCGCCCGGCCAAGCTCGGCGGCCATGGAAGTGACTGTGCCGTCGGTGATACCGCAGGGCACGATGCCGGAGAAGGGGGTAAGGTCGGCGTCCACGTTGAGCGCGAAGCCGTGGTAGGTCGTCCACTTCTTCACCGCGACGCCGATGGCGGCGATCTTGCGCGGGCCGAGCCAGATGCCGGTCTTGCCCTCGCGCCGGGCGGCGGCGAGGCCGAATGTGCCGACGGTGTTGATCATGACCTGCTCGAGCAGGCGGAGGTAGGTGTGCAGGTCCTTGCGGGCGGCGAGGTTGATGATTGGATAACCCACAATCTGGCCGGGGCCGTGGTAAGTGATGTCGCCGCCGCGGTTGGACTTGAAGACCGCGATCCCGCGCTTCGCCAGCTCGGCCTCGTCCCAGATCATGTTTTGCTCGGCGCCCTTGCGGACCCCCAAGGTGTAAACCGGGTCGTGCTCGGTAAAAACCAGCGTGTCGCCGACCTCGCCGGCATTGCGGCGGGCGACGAGTTCCTCCTGCCGCTGCCAGGCGTCCGCATAACCCGTCCGGCCCCAATCGAGGGTCGTGAGGGTCTGCGTGGCGGTGGTGGACATGCCGACAGTGTGGCCAGGGTGGCGCGCGGCGCAAGTGCGGCAAATTTTCAGGGACTTTCACTTTGCGCGACACCCGCTTGTGGCCCGGACTCGCATCATGCCCGTTCCGCTGCCCCTCGGTGATGTGATTCCCGCCGGCGACCTGCACCGCCGCTGTGCGCTGAATTTTTCCCGGCTGCACGACGAACCCTTCCGCTTCGATGCCATGGTGAAGGCCAACACGGCCGCCGAGGCGCCGGGGGACTGGATCGGCCGCGCCATACTCGGGCTGTCGGTCCTCGGGCAGGCGCTGCGGTTCGAGCCGCTTTACCTGGAGGAAATCATGGCGAAGCTGCCGTCGGCGCTGAATGCGCGCGGCTACATCGGGCTGCTCCATGCGGCCGGCACGGCGGACGAGAACCAGGTCGGCGGCCACAACGGCCTGCTGCGCGGCCTGTGCGAGTATTACCTGTGGAAACGCGACCCGCGCGCGCTGGCGGTCATCCGGTCGGTCGTGGCCAACCTGATGCTGCCCACGCGCGACCTCTACGCCGCCTATCCCGACGAGAAGCTCGCAAAACTTGCCGACGGCCGGCCCATCGGCCTGACGGTGAAGAACGAGGGCGTGTGGGTCGGGTTGTCGACGGACATCGGCACCGTGTTCTTCACGCTGGATGCGCTGACGCAGGTTTACACGATCGAGCCGTCGCCGGAGTTGCGCGGGTTGATCGAGACGATGATCGCGCGCTATAGCCGGCTTGATGTGCGCAAGATCGGCGCGCAGACCCACTCGACGCTCAGCACGCTGCGCGGGATTTTCCGCTGGTGGGAGGAGATCGATCCGCGGCCGGAGTTGCTCGCGCTGGTGCGGGAGCGCTACCGGCTCTACCGCGAGAACGCCGAGACGGAACACTACGCGAATTACAACTGGTTCGGCCGGCCGGAGTGGACGGAGGCCTGCGGGGTGGTGGACTCGTTCCTGCTCGCGGTGCAACTCTGGCGGGCGACCGGCGACGCGGACTATCTGCAGGTAGCACACCGGATTTATTTCAACGCGCTCTGTTACGCCCAGCGGCCCAACGGAGGGTTTGGCTGCGACCTGTGCGTCGGCGCCGACGGTCGTGTGCAACTGGCGCCGCATCCGAAGATCTTCGAGGCGCCGTGGTGCTGCTCGATGCGCGGGTCGGAGGGATTGGCGCGGGCGGCGCAGTTCAACCTTATGACCGACGCCGGAGCCGGCGCGGTGTGGGTGCCGTTTTATTTCGAGGGCGATTACACGCTGCGTTTTCCCGACGGCGAGATCGCGGTGCGCTGCGCCAGCGAATACCCGCACGCCGGGCGGGTGCGGTGGACGGTCCTGCGCTGCACGGCGGGTGCGGCGAAGAAATGGCATTTCCTCGTGCCGCCGGGCGTCGCACCGCGCGCCATCACGCTGACCCAGGCCGGCCGGCCGGTGGAAGTGCAAGAGGTCGCGGAGTTCATGACCGCCTCACTGACGCTGGCCGCGGGCGATGTGCTGGCGCTGGATTTCCCGCTGGCGCTCACCGTCGAGCAGCCCGCCACGACAGCGCTGCCGGCGGGTTATCATCGCTTCTGCCATGGGCCGCTCGTGCTGGGTGCGGAGAGGCCGGACGTGGTCAGCTTGCAGACGGAGGACGATTTTCTTGCCCTGGGTCGCGGTCGTTACCAATGCCGGCGCACGGGCACTTTGCTGGCGCCGATTGACGACCTGACCTACCGCAGCGAGGCGAGTGCGCGCACGCACCGCGCTCAGCTGGTCTTCAAGGACGGACCAGGCTGATCGACGACGGTGCCAATTTTGCCGACGAGGAGCGTCACCCCTAGGAAGGCGGTGAGATGCATGAACGCGGCGACCGCGAAGACCGGCGTGAAGGAGAGATTCTGCACCGTCCAGCCGACGGCGGTCTGCGAGAGGATGCCCATCACTCCGCCCATGGCGCCGGCGAGGCCGGTCACGGAGCCGATCGCGCGGGAGGGGAGGAGTTCCGCCGGCAAGGTCATGTTGGCCCAAGCCGCGTGGAAGAACATGGCCACGCTGATGCAGCCGAGCGCCACGGCCGGCACCGTCGCCTGCGCGATGGTGAAGCACAGCACGGGCATCGCGAGCGAGGCCGTGAGCATCGTGGACTTGCGCGCGCGGTTGACCGTCCAGCCGCGCCGGACGAGGCGGTTCGGCACGAGGCCGCCGGCGACATTGCCCAGCGCGAGCGCGACGAAGGGGATCCAGCTGAACTTGCCGATGTCGGCCAGGTCGAAGCCCTGTTCCTGCTGCAGGTATTTCGGCGTCCAGAAGATGAAGAAATACGTCACCGGGTCGGTGAGCATGCGGGCGAACACGCAAGCCCAGGTCGCGCGCAGCCGCAACAGTTGTGCCCAGGGCATCATCGGCTCCGGCGCCTGGTCGGGCGACTGGCCGTCGAGGATGTGCGTCCGCTCCTCGGCGGAGAGGCGGGGGTGATCCTTGGGCAGGTGGTAGAACCGGCGCCAGATCACCACCCAGATGAGGCCGAGCCCGCCAGTGATGATGAACGCCCAGCGCCAGCCCAGTGTAAGCGCGATCAGCGAGACCAGCGGGGCCGCCAGGCCGGCGCCGACCGCCGTGCCGGCGTTGAAGAGCCCGACCGCCAGCGCGCGCTCGCGCATCGGGAACCACTCGGAGACGGCCTTGACGCCCGCCGGGAAATTCGCCGGCTCGGTGGCACCGAGCAGGAAACGGCACCCGGCGAACTGGAACGGCGTGCGCGCGAAGAAATGCAGCATCGTCGACAGCGACCAGCCGGTGACGAAGATCGAGAAAGACCGCTTGGAGCCAAGCCAGTCGACCAGCCGTCCGCTCACCAGATACATCACGGTGTAACTCGCGAGGAAGGCTGACGTGATGTAGGAATACTCGATCGTCGTGAAGCCCAGCTCGTCCTGGATGGTCTGCGCCAGCACTGACAGCGCCTGGCGGTCGAGGTAGTTGAGCTCCGAGGCCATCGCGAGCAGCGCGACGATATACCAGCGCAGGCCGCGAATTTTTCCAGGAGGAGGTTTGATCATGAGACGGAGACGCGCGCGGTGCGGGCGCGCCGACGGGGCCCGAAGGCCGCGGACTTGGCAACGTCAAAGCTCGCGCGGCAGGTTTAATTTGACGCGTCCCGGCATTCCTGTGGTTCTGGCCGCCACCGGCGATTTTGCCCGGTGAATATTCACCACATGCCGCTTCTCGTCGACCGATTGTCCGTCCATCTCCACGCCGACCGCACGCTCATGGGCCGCGTCGCCGCCGTCGCCGCCCACGCGCACGTGAAGGCCGCCGTCGCGGCCCGCGGCCGGGCGCGCGTGATCCTGTCGAGCGCGCCGTCGCAGAATGATTTTTATGCCGCGCTCGCCGACCTGGCCGCGGCCGAGCCCGCGGTGTGGCGGGCGGTCGTCGCCTACCACATGGACGACTACGTGGGGCTCGCGCCGGATCACCCGCAGAGTTTCAGCCACTACCTGCAGAAGCATTTCTTCCACCGGATCACGGTGGCGGAGTTTCACCCGATCCGCGGCGACGCGCCCGATGCCGTGGCCGAGGCGGCGCGTTACGCGGGGCTGCTCACGGCCGAACCCATCGACCTCATCGGCCTCGGCATCGGTGAGAACGGGCACATCGCCTTCAACGACCCGCCGGTCGCTGACTTCGCCGACCCGGTCGCCGTGAAGGTCGTCGAGATGGACCGCGTGTGCCGGCAGCAGCAGGTCAACGACGGCTGTTTCCCCAATATCGACGCCGTGCCGCGTCATGCGATCTCGATCACGCTGCCGGTGTTCGCGCGGGCCGGTATGCTGTCGTGCCATGTGCCGACCGTGCGCAAGGCTGCGGCTGTCCTCGCGACGCTCACCGGTCCGGTCGGACGGATGTGTCCCGCGACCCTGTTGCGCCAACATCCCAACGCCACGTTGCACCTTGATCCCGCGGCGGCGTCGCTGCTTCCGGCCGGGTTGGCCGAAGCGGCCCGAAAGGAATAACCATGGCGCCGTTCTTCGATCTTCAGGTCAATGGGTTTGCCGGCGTTGATTTCCAGGATCCGGCGCTGAGTCAGGCGGACCTGCGGCGGGCGGTCGATGCGCTCGCGCGCCACCAGACCGGCGGCATCCTGCTGACGCTGATCACCGACCGGATTGACGCGATGGCGGCGAAGCTGGCGCAGATCGAGCGCTACCGCGCCGCGGACCCGGTGATCGCCGCGATGGTCGCCGGTTATCATTTGGAGGGACCGCACCTGAGTGCGTTGCCGGGTTATCACGGCGCTCATCCGCGCGAACTCATGACGGCGCCGGACCGGGCCGCCTTCGACCGCCTCCAAGCGGCGGCGGGCGGACGCATTCGCCTCATCACGCTGGCTCCCGAGCTGCCGGGTTCGCCGGAATTTATCCGGCACATCACGGCGGCGGGTGTGCGCACGGCGATTGGTCACTCGGCCGCGACCGACGCCGAGCTCGACGCGGCCATTGCCGCCGGGCTCACGTTGTGCACGCACCTCGGCAACGGCGTGCCGCTCGAACTGCCGCGACATGACAACATCATCCAGCGGCTGCTGGCGCGGGACGAGCTGACTGCGGTGTTCATTGCCGACGGCCTGCACGTGCCGCCGGCGGTGCTGCGCAACTTCGTCCGCGCGAAGCCGCCGGGGAAGGTTCTCTTCACCACCGATTGCATGGCCGCGGCCGGTGCCGGTCCGGGCCGCTATCGTATCGGTCGCCTCGAGATCGAGGTCGGCGGGGACGGAGTCGTGCGCGAGCCGGGGCAGCGCAATTTCGCCGGTTCATCCCTGACGATGGACCGGGCGGCGGCCAACGCCGCCGCCTGGCTCGGCTGGCCGGCGGAAGCCGTGACCGCCGCCTGTGGCGCGGGTGTCCGCGCCGCGCTGGGATTGCCGCCGGCCTGAGTGAGCGGAAAGCCTGTTGCCAACCGGCCCGGCTCCCCCAATCACTGTCCGGTCACCTCATCATGCACCGTTGCTTCCTGGCCCTGCCACGTTCGCTCAAACTGCTCGCCGGCGTGATTCTCCTGGTTCTGCCGCTCGCGGCGACGGCCCAGGTCACCCAGTCCTGGCTCATGCTGCACAAGGCCGCGCAGGACACGATGATCGTGATCGACCCGGCGGAGCGGGCCAAGCTGGAGGAGACCGGCTGGACGTTGAACGGCACGCTCGTCTTTGTGCCCGAAAATGCGCCGGGGGCGGCGGCGCTCCACCGCATGGCGCAATACAACAAGGTCAACGGCGGCCGGATTTTCACCGCCCGCCCCGGCGAGATCAAGGCGGCCATCAACCTGGGCTATACCGACGAGGGCAAACTCGGCCTGGTCGGCCTCAAGCAACTCACGCCCAGAATGCTCCCGGTCCAGCGTTACCGCAAGGGCGAGCGCTATATCTGGCTGGTGGACAAATCCGCCCAGCCTTGGGCGGAGGAGAATGGCTGGAGGCCCGATGTGATCAGTTTCTGGGTCCTGCCGGTCGCCGCGCCCTGAGCGGGGGGCGCCCGGCGCCGCCGGAACCGGCCGCGCTTACTTTCCATTTGCCCCCGGGGAATCGGTAACCAAGCCTGCGCCATTCCATGAGCGACATCCCTCCGGACATTTCCCACGACCAGTATGCCGTGCGGCTCAAGAAGCTGCAGGACATGCGCGCGGCCGGCACCGATCCCTTCCGGGCCAACGCGACGCAGACGCATTTCTCGGGCGAGGCGCTGAAAGCCTACGTGGACGGCGCGGACTACACCGTGCCGGTCAAGGTCGCCGGCCGTCTCGTCGTCATCCGCGACATGGGTAAGAGCCAGTTCGTCAAGATCCTCGACCAGCAGGGTCAGATGCAGCTCTACGTGAAGAAGGACCTCGTGGGCGACGACGCCTACGTGGCGTTCAAGAAGCTCGATCTCGGCGACATCATCGGCGCCGAGGGCGTCCTGTTCAAATCCAAGAGCGGCGAGATCACCGTCCGCGTGGACAAATACACGCTCGTCTCCAAGGCGCTGCGGCCGCTGCCGGAAAAGTGGCACGGCTTGTCCGACATGGAGCAGGTCTATCGCCAGCGTTACCTCGACCTCATCGTCAACGAGGAGTCGCGCAAGCGCCTCATGACGCGCAGCCGCATCGTCGCCAGCATCCGCGCGACGCTCGCCACCCGGAAGTTCCTGGAAGTGGAAACGCCCGTGCTCGAGGGCGTGGCCGGCGGCGCCGCGGCGCGGCCGTTCGTCACGCACCACAACGCGCTGGGCGTCGATTTCTACCTGCGCATCGCGCTCGAGCTGCGACTCAAGCGCCTGCTGGTCGGCGGCTATGACCGCGTGTTCGAGATCGGCCGCATCTTCCGCAACGAGGGCGTGTCCCGGAAGCACAACCCCGAGTTCACCATGCTCGAGGTCTACCAGGCCTACTCGGATTTCCGCGGCATGATGGAGCTGCTCAAGGCCATCTTCACCGACCTCTGCCGCGACGTCATCGGCGCCACCGAGATCAAGCACGCCGCCAGCGGCCAGCTGATCAACTTCGCCGGCGACTGGCGCGAGGCGCGTTACTTCGACCTGATCGACGAGGCCGTGGGCTTCAAGCTGAGCGCCGAGCGGTCCGCCCCCGACTACAAGGCGAAGGCCACGGCCGCCGCGCAAAAGCTCGGCCTCGATATCCACCCGGGCTGGGAGACGCACGAGGTCGTCAACGAGATCTTCGGCAAGAAGATCGAGCCGACGCTCATCCAGCCGACCTTCGTCACGCACCTGCCCAAGGAGCTCTGCCCCCTGGCGAAGATCAACGCCGAGGACCCGGGCCTGATCGACGTCTTCGAGTGCATCATCGGCGGCATGGAGGTTGCCCCGGCCTACTCCGAGCAGAACGACCCGTTCGTGCAGCGCGAGATGTTCGAGAAGCAGGTCGGCGAGGACCAGCAGAAGATGGACACCGACTTCCTGCTCGCCCTCGAGCACGGCATGCCGCCCGCCGGCGGCATGGGCGTCGGCATCGACCGCCTCTGCATCCTCCTCACCGGCGCCGAAAGCATCCGCGACGTGATCCTGTTCCCGTCGCTCCGTCCCGGCGGAAGCGGCGATAAGCAATAAGCTTCAGGCGATAAGCCAGAAACAGATTGGCACCGTGAGCTTACAGCCTATCGCTTAGAGCTTACCGCTTACACCATGCCCTGGCCTGTCTATCTCGCGCTGAAGCAGCTCTTCCCGTCGGGGCGCCGGGTGCCGTTTTTCACGCTGATCTCCGTGCTCGGTGTTGGCCTGGGCGTGGCGCTGATGCTCGTCACGATGAGCATCATGGGCGGCTTCGGCCACCAGATCAAAAAGATGATCATCGACACCCAGGGCGAGGTGCAGGTGAAGGCCCGCGTGCTGCTCGACCAACCCGCGGCCGCGCAGGTTGAGAAGGTGCTGGCGGCGGCGCCCTCCGTCGCGGCCTATGCGCCTTATGCGTCCGGCATGATCATGATCGAGTATCAGGGCCGGCCGGGATTCCCTGCCATCCAGGGCTTCAATTACGAGCAGATGAAAAAGGTCGTGCCGCTCGAGCGCTATCTCATCTCCGGCTCGCTCGACAACCTTGACGACGACTCCGTCATCCTCAGCTCGCTGCTGGCCAGCTCGCTCGGCGTGCGGGTGGGGGATGTCGTCAGCATCTACTCGCCGCTGGCGCTGGAGCGCGCCCGGCAGAACGAGCTGCTGCTGCCGCGTGACGTCCTTGTCGCCGGCATCTTCCACGTCGGCCACCAGCAGCTCGACAGCTCCACGGTGCTGTGCTCGCTGCGCCTGATGCAGGATCTCTACGGCCTCGAGCAGCGCGTGCACGGCTACAACGTGCGCCTCAGGCCCGGCACCGATGAATACGAGGCCGCGGCCCTGCTCAACGGCCGGCTGCCGCCGGACACGCGGGCGTTGACCTGGTTCGAGGCCAACGCCGACTTCCAGGCGGTGCTGGCCTTCGAGCGCAACATGATCTTCTTCCTCCTTACGTTCATTGTCGTCGTGGCGGCGTTCTCCATCACCAGCTCGCTGCTCGTGACCGTGGTGCGCAAGACCCGCGAGATCGGCCTGCTCGGTGCCATGGGCGGCCGCGCGCGGCACATCGCGGCGAGCTTCTGCGTGCAGGGCCTGTTCATCGGCCTGGCCGGCACGGCGCTAGGTCTGGCCGGCGGGTTCACGCTGCTTTATTTCCGCGACAACATCGTCGGCTTCATCGCGCGGATGACCATGGGGCCGGACGCCTTCGCGAAATTCTACCAGTTCAGCTCGCTGCCGGCAAACACGACGCCCAAGGACGTGGCGATCATCATCATCTTCTCGATCCTCGCCTCGACCATCGCCGGGCTCATTCCCGCGTGGCGCGCCGCGAAGCTCAAACCCGTGGAGGCCCTTCGCAGCGAGTAACTCGCTGCGCAACGCCCAACGTTTAACTTTTAACCCGCAACGCTCAAACCGGTCCATGTCCGTGCCTGCATCCGATTCCTTAAATGTTGGAAGTTCAGCGTTAAACGTTGAGCGTTCCGCTGCAGTCCTGCGCTCGGCCGGCGTGCGCAAAACCTACCCGAGCGGCGACCGCACGCTCGCGGTGCTGCAGGGCGTGGATTTTTCCGTCAGAGCCGGCGAGACCGTCTCCATCCGGGGCGAGTCCGGCTCGGGCAAGAGCACGCTGCTCAACATCCTCGCCGGGCTGGACCGGCCCGACAGCGGCGAACTCTTCTGGGGCGCCGAGGCCGCGCATAATCTTTCGCTCGGCGAACTCACCGCCCGTCGCGGCCGGTTCCTCGGCATGGTGTTCCAGTCCTATTACCTGATCCCCGAGCTCGACGCCTTCGCGAACGTCCTGATGGGCGCGCGCATGATTGGCGGGGTGGGGGCCACCGAGCGCGCCCGCGCCACGGCCCTGCTCAAGCGCGTCGGCCTCGCCGAGCGCTCGACGCACCTGCCGGCCCAACTCTCCGGCGGCGAGCGCCAGCGCGTCGCCGTGGCCCGGGCGCTCATGAACCAGCCCCACGTGATCCTGGCCGACGAGCCCACCGGCAACCTCGACGAGCGCACCGGCGAGGAAGTCATCTCGCTGCTGCTCGAGGTCTGCGCCGAGGAGAAGGCCGCGCTCGTGCTCGTGACCCACAACCCGGGGCACGCCCAGCGCTGCGCCCGGCACCTGACGCTGCACGCCGGTGCCTTTGCCTGATTTTATGAAACTGCGCTCTGGCCTGGGCTGCCTTGTGTCGGTGGTGATCGGTCTGGCATTCCCGTCGTTCGCGACCGCGACCACCGCTGGCGATGGGATGAACCCGATCGCCGAGTCCTATGTGAAATTGGCGCTCGCCGCCGGGGTGCATGATGGCGATTTCGTGGACGCCTACTTCGGTCCGCCCGAGTGGCAGGCCGCCGCGACAGCCGAGAAGCTGCCGCTGGCTGACATCCTGGAGCGCGTCCGCGCCCTGCGCCCGCGACTTGCGGCGATTGATCTGGCGGGGCTCGATGCCATGGGCCGCCTGCGCCACGAATACCTGACCAAGCAGGTGCGCGCGATGGAGGCGCGCCTCGAGATGCTCGGCGGCCGCAAGTTCAAGTTCGACGAGGAATCGAGCCTGCTTTTCGACGCCGTGGCGCCGACGCATTCCGAGGAGCATTTCCGCGCGATGGTGACCGAGCTCGACGCGGCGCTGGCTGGACCGGGGACGCTGCCGGAGCGGCTCGCGGCGTTCCGCAAGAAATTCATCATCCCGCCGGACCGGCTCGATGCGGTATTCCAGGCTGCGATCAAGGCCGCGCGAGAGCAGACGCTCCAACATATCCCGCTGCCGGCCGGCGAGAGTTTCACGGTGGAGTATGTGACCAACAAGCCGTGGGCCGGCTACAACTGGTATAAGGGCAATTTCCACAGTGTCATCCAGGTCAACACCGACCTGCCCGTCTTCATCGACCGGGCGGTGGACCTGGCGGCCCACGAGGGTTATCCCGGGCACCACGTCTACAACGCCCTGCTCGAGAAAAACCTCCTGCGCGACCGCGGATGGGTGGAGTTTTCCCTCTACGCGCTTTTCAGCCCGCAGTCGCTCATCGCCGAGGGCACGGCGAACCTCGGCAAGAAGATCGCCTTCACCGAGTCCGGGCGCCTGGCCTTCGAGCGCGACGTGCTCTGGCCGCTGGCCGGGTTGGATGCGGCGCAGCTGGAGAATTACTACCGAGTGCAGCGTTTGACGAAGGGGCTGGCTTTTGCCGGCAACGAGGCCGCGCGGCGCTACCTGAACGGCGAGATCACCGCGGCGGCGGCCGCCGAGTGGCTCAACCGCTATGCCCTGATGGAGCCGGCGCGGGCGCAACAGGTCGTGCGGTTCATGGACAAATACCGCAGCTATGTGATCAACTACAACCTCGGCGAGGAACTCGTGCGGGAATACATCGAGGCCAAGGCCGGCACCGACCCGGCCGCGCGCTGGCGGGTCTTCGGGGAGCTCATCTCCTCGCCGCGCCTGCCGTCGGGGTTGAAGTAGGCGGCGTTTCCCGCGTTGCAACCTGAGCGGGAATTGCCTGCCATGCGGGCATGTTCAAGCGCTCCCCCGGCAAGATTCGTTGCGGCGTCGCCGGCGTCGGCTCCCTCGGCCAGCACCACGCCCGCATCTACTCGACCCTGCCGAACATCGAGTTCGTCGGCATCTTCGAGACCAGCGACGCCCGCGCGGCGGAGATCTGCGCGAAGTTCAACTGCAGGCGCTTCGCCACCATCGCCGAGCTCGGCGAGGCCTGCGACGCCATCAGTGTTGTCGTCCCGACCGACAAACACGCCCTCGTTGCACTGCCGCTGCTGGCGCAGGGCTGCCATCTGCTGATCGAGAAGCCGCTGTGCGCCAGCCTCGATGAGGCCGAGCAGGTGCTCGCTGCCGCCCGGAAGCACAACTGCGTGGTGCAGGTCGGCCACATCGAGCACTTCAACCCGGTGATGAGCTACCTCGAGAAGCACACCGGCCGGCCGCAATACATCACCACCGAGCGCCTCGCACCCTACACCCCGCGCGGCACCGAGGTCGGCGTCGTGCTCGACCTGATGATCCACGACATCGGCATCGTGCTCGCCCTCGTGGGATCGCCGATCAAGAAGATCGATTCCGTCGGCATCAGCGTGCTGTCCAAGACCGAGGACATCGCCAACGCGCGCATCGAGTTCGAGAGCGGCTGCGTGGCCAACCTAACCGCCTCGCGCATGAGCATGAAGAAGAACCGCGAGATCCGTGTCTTCCAGGACAACGCGTATCTTTCCCTCGATTTCATGAACCAGAAGGGCCACCTCGTGAAGAAGAGCGACATCATCGCCTACGGGGTGAAGCTCAAGGTCGGCCTCGCCAAGGCCGGCGACGCCTCCTCGATCCCCGTGCACGAGATCCCGATCGAGAAGGGCGAGCCGCTGGCGATCGAGCTGGCGCACTTCGTCGAGAGCGTGCGCGAGGCGAAGCAGCCCAAGGTCGGCGGCGCCCTCGGCAAGTCGGCGCTGGAGGTGGCGATCACCATCACCGAGCAGATCCGCAAGGCCCAGAAATGAGATCAACCGCAAAGAACGCAGAGAACACAAAGGATGTTTGTTTTTTGCGCTCATTGCGTTCTTTCGCGGTTAATTAATGGAATCTTCTCACCAGTTGCCACGTGGTTTGCCGCCGTCTGTTGCCGGCTCGGTTGACCTGCTCGTCATCGCCGGCGAGCACTCGGGCGACGAACACGCGGCCCGCGTGCTGCGGGAACTCATGGCCCGTCAACCGGGCCTGCGCGTCTGCGCGCTCGGCGGTCCGCGTTTGGCCGCGGCCGGGGCGCAGCTGCTGCAGGACCTGACGGCCGGCTCGGCCATGGGCTTCGCGGTCGTCGCCAAGATCGCCCACTACAAGAAATTGATCGCTGACATTGTGGAGTGGACCGGCCGGCACCGGCCGCGCGCGGTGTGCTTCGTCGATTCCTCCGGCCTGAACCTGCGCATCGCGTCGGGGCTGATGGACCGCGGGTTCGCCGCCAAGGCGGGCGGCCCGACGCGGCTGCTCTATTACATCAGCCCGCAGATCTGGGCCTCGCGGCCCGGCCGGCGTTTCCAGATGTCGCGACACCTCGACGGCCTGGCGGCGATCTTTCCGTTTGAGCCGGCGTGTTACGCCGACACGCGGCTGCCGGTGGAATTTGTCGGCCACCCGTTTGTCGCGCCCGACTACGCCGCGCCGGTGGCGTTCGACCCGGCGGGGCCGGTCCTGCTGCTGCCCGGCAGCCGTCGTCAGGTGGTGGCGCGGATTTTCCCGCTGCTGCTGGAGGCCTTCCGCCAGTCCGGCACGAAGCGCCCGGCGGTGGTGCTTTATCCCGGCGAGGAAATTCTTGGCGTGCTCCAGGCGGCATCGCCGCCGGCAAACGTCACCCTGCAGCGCACGGGCGGCGACACCGGCCCGGTGCGCGCCTCCGCCGTGCTCACGGCCAGCGGCACCATGTCGATGCATTGCGCGCTGGCGGGCATCCCCGGCGCGCTGACCTACCGGACCGATGCACTGACCTATGCCCTGGGCCGGCTGCTGGTGAACGTGGAGTTCATCGGCATCGCGAACCTGCTGCTGGACGAGCCGATGTATCCCGAATTCATCCAAGGGACGGCGACGCCGGCAGCGCTGGGCGCGGAATTGCGCGCGGCGCTGGAGCAGCCTGGCCGGCTGGCGCAGACGCGGGACCAGGCGGCGCGATTGCGGGCCCTGCTGGCGCAACCGGCCCGTGGCACGGCGGCGGACTGGCTGGCGCGGCAGCTGGGCCCTTGATTTAAGGCACTTAAAATCATCGCTTCCGGCGCACCCTTTATTTGCATTAATCACATGCCTGAACCGGAGAGCCCCGCCCTCAGCCGCCAGCGCAGCCGGATGCTGCCGCTGCTGGCGTTTGCGGTCGGGTGCGTGATGTCGGTCACCGCCTGGTGGCTGGTGGAGCGGGCGACCCATCGGGTGAACCAGGGCCGGTTCGAACTGCAGTCGGCGCGGCTGGCCGGGCTGGTCCGGGCGCGGTTCGACACCACGGCCCACATCCTCTACGGCGCCCGGGCGCATTCCGACGCCAGCGAGCACGTCACCACGCCGGAGTGGTCGGACTATTTCAAATCGGTCACGGCGCGCTTTGACTACGGGGTGGTGGGGCTGGGTTATGTGGCGCGGGTGCGCCGGACCGACCTTGACGGGTTCGAGGCCCGGATCCGCGCGGAGGGCCAGCCGGATTTCACGGTGGAGCGCGCCGGCCGCAACGAATGGCTTTATGTGGTCACCAGCATCGAGCCCCGCGAGCACAACAGCGGCGTGCTGGGGCTGGACCTCGGCTCGGGCACGACCCGCCGGACGGCGGCCGAAACCGCGGCGCGGGAAAACAGCCTGATCCTGTCCCGGCGCATCCGGCTGAACTACGACGGCCGGGAGGTGCCCGGTTTCCTGCTCTTCCTGCCGGTCTACGCCCGGGGCGCGCACCTCGACAGCCAGGAACAACGGCTGGCCGCCCTGGAAGGGTGGGTATATGCGCCGATCCGCATCGACGAGTTGCTGGCGGCGGCGAGCGAGGAGGCCGCGGTGCACCTCGATTTTGAGATCTTTGAGGGCGACATCGCCGGCATGGACCAGCTCCTCTACGACGAGGACGGCCATCTGTTCGCGCAAAAGACGGCGTCAGCCGCGCCGCGCAAGTTCGGCATGATGCAGCCGCTGGAAGTCTACGGCCAGCGGTGGACGCTGCAGACGAGCGAAAGGGCCGGGTTCCTCCAGGCCAGCAACACCCTGGTTTCCTGGGGCGTGCTCTGCGCCGGCCTGATCACCAGCCTGGTCGCCACGCTGGTCACCTCCCTGCTCGTGAATGCGCGGGTGCGGGCGCTCAGCCTGGCCGACCTGATGACCGCGAACCTCCGGCAGGCCGAGGCCGAGTCGCGCCGCCTCGCCCTTGTGGCCAGCAAGACGGTGAATGCCGTGGGCCTGTCCGATGCCGCCGGCAACGTCATGTGGATCAACGAGGGCTTCACCCGGCTCTTCGGTTACACGCTGGAGGAGTGCCGCGGCAAATTCGGCCCCGGCGTCGTCCGCGGTCCCGGGACCAGCGCCAAGCTGCTGGTGGACGTCGCCCAGGCCGCCCGCGCCGGCCGGCCGTTCCACGGCGAGATGCTCTGCTACACCAAGGACCAGCGCGAGGTCTGGACCGACTTCGAGATGCAGCCGCTGCGCGACGAGGCCGGGGTGGTGACCGGCTTCATGTCCATCCAGCTCGACATCACGGAGCGCAAGCAGGCCGGGGAGGAGCTGGCGCGGCGCGAGGCCCAGTTCCGCTTCATCCTCAATGCGCTGCCGGTGGGCGTCAGCTGGCGGTCCTATGGCGAGGCCCATGAAACCTGGGTCAACGACGCCGTGCTGCAGCTGACCGGGCTCGGCCGGGAGGAGGCCCTCGACGGCGATTCCTACCGCGCCATCACCGACCCGGCGGACTGGGCGAAACAGGAGGCCGAGTATGAGCGGCTCCGCCGGGGCGAGACGGACCGGTTCCGCCTCGAGAAGCGCTACCTGCGCCTCGACGGCACCGAGGTCAACGGCCTGCTCAACGTGCAGGTCTTCCGCGCGCCGGACGGCCGCATCCTGCAGGAGGTCGCCACCATCGCCGACCTGACCGAGCTCAAGAACATCTCCCGGCAGCTGGCCGGGCAGGAGGCCCGGCTGCGCTTCATCTTCGACTCCGTGCCCGTCGGCCTCTCCTGGGCCATCGCCGGCCGCGACCAGGAGACCCGCATGGTCAACGCCGAGCACGTGCGCCTGAGCGGGGTCACCCCGGAGCAGGCCCGCGTCATGCCGGAGATCTACCAGCAGCACACGCATCCCGACGACGCGGCCCGGCAGGATATGCTGGTCGAGCGGATGCACCGGGGCGAGATCGACCACTTCGTCCTGGACAAGCGCTACCTGCACCCGGACGGCCGGGTCATCTGGGTGCGGCTGTTCCGCCGGCTCTACCGCGACGGCACCGACAACCCGGCGCAGGAGCTCAACGCCTTGGTCGACATCACCGAGCTCAAGCGCGTGCAGGAGGAGCTGAACGCCGCCAAGGACACGGCCGAGAAGGCCAACCTGGCGAAGAGCCAGTTCCTCGCGATGATGAGCCACGAGATCCGCACGCCGATGAACGGTGTCATCGGCATGACCAGCCTGCTGCTGGACTCGCCCCTCGCCGCCGAGCAGCGCGAATACGCCGAGACCATCCGCGTCAGCGGCGAGGCCCTGCTGACCATCATCAACGACATCCTCGACTTCTCCAAGATCGAGTCCGGCAAGTTCGAGATGGAGCGCATGGAGTTCTCCCTTCGCGAATGCGTCGAGGGCGCGCTCGACCTGATGGCGCCCCGCGCCGCCGAGAAGCACATCGACCTGCTCTACGAGATCACCGACGGCACGCCCACGAACCTGACCGGCGATCCCTCGCGCCTGCGCCAGGTGCTCGTCAACCTGCTGGGCAACGCCCTCAAGTTCACGGCGCAGGGCGAGGTCCTGCTGGCCGTCCGCGCCCTGGCCACCGAGGGCGAGACGGTCGAGCTGAGCTTCAGCGTCAAGGACACCGGCATCGGCATCCCGGCCGAGGCGATCGGCCGGCTCTTCCAATCCTTCAGCCAGGTGGACGCCTCCACCACGCGCCGCTTCGGCGGCACGGGCCTGGGCCTCGCGATCAGCAAGCGCCTGGCCGAGCTCATGGGCGGCCGCATGTGGGTCGAGAGCGAGGTGGGGCAGGGCTCCACCTTCAGCTTCACCATCCGGGCCGGCGTGGTGCCGAGCAAGCCGCGGGTCTACACCGGCGGCACCAAGGCCACCCTGCAGGGCCGACGCCTGCTCATCGTGGACGACAACGCCACCAACCGCCGCATCCTCAGCGACCTCGCCCGCAAGTGGGACATGGTGCCCGTCGCCGTCGAGCATCCGGCCGAGGCCCTCGACCGCCTCCGCCGCCGCGAGGTCTACGATGTGGCCATCCTCGACATGCAGATGCCGGAGATGGACGGCGGCATGCTGGCCACCGAGATCCGCAGGTTGCGCTCCGCCGCGGAACTGCCCCTGGTCCTGCTCTCTTCGCTCGGCCGGCGTGAGGACACCGCGCACCTGTTCACCGCCAACCTCACCAAGCCGGTCAAGCCCTCCCAGCTCTACGACGTCCTCGCCAAGCTTTTCTGGCGCAGCGGCGACCCGGCGGCCGAGAAGACGGAGGCACCGGCCGCCGCCGGCCCGGATGCCTGCTTCACGGACCGTATCCTCCTCGCCGAGGACAATGTCGTGAACCAGAAGGTCGCGCTCAGCATGCTGCAGAAGCTCGGGTTCCGCGCCGATGTCGCCGCCAACGGCCTCGAGGTGATCGCCGCCGTCGAGCGGCAGCCCTACGATGTCATCCTGATGGACGTGCAGATGCCGGAGATGGATGGCCTGGAGGCGTCGCGCCGGCTCGGGCAGCTGCGGCCGGACCCGGCCCAACGCCCCTGGATCATCGCCCTCACGGCCAACGCCATGCAGGGCGACCGCGAGATGTGCCTTGCCGCCGGCATGGACGACTACATCAGCAAGCCGATCAAACGGGCCGAGCTCCTCGCGGCCATCGAGCGGGCCCGCTCCCGCACCCGGGCCTGAGCATCCTGGTTATAGGTGGTTTTTATTGGAAAAATAATTCGCCTTGGCCCCGGCCGCCGGCCGAAATCCCTGCCCGATGCCCTCGACCCACCTGCAGATCGCCGCCCGCCGCCGCATCGGCTGGATGCCGTGGGCGGTCTTTGCCGTGCTGGCCGGCCTGACGGTGGGGGGCTGGTGGCTGCTCGCCGCCGAGACCGAGCGGACCGCGCGGGCGCGGTTCGACCGCCTGACCGAGCGCATCAACAACACCCTCCGCCTCCGCTTTAACACTGCGGCCCACCTCCTGCATGGCGCCGCCGCCCTGCCCGAGGCCAGCGAGGATGTCACCGCGGCCGAATGGTCGGTCTACCTGCGCCGGGCCGCGGCCCAGCTGGACAGCGGCGTCGTCGGCCTCGGTTATGTCGAGCCGGTGGACCGCGCCGACCTTGAGGCCGTGGAGCAGCGGGTGCGCGCGCAGGGCCGGCCGGGTTTCACCATCGAGCGCGCCGGCAACAATCCCGCGCTCTACGTTGTGCTGGCCATCGAACCGCAGGAGCGGAACACCGGCGTGCTCGGCCTGGACGTCGGTTCGGGCACGACGCGCAAGACCGCCGCCGAGTCGGCCGCGCGGAACAACGAGATGGTGCTGTCGCGCCGCATCGGCCTCGATTACGAGCACCGCAAGGTGCCGGGCTTCCTCCTGTTCCTGCCCGTCTACCAGAAGGCGGTCCCCCTCAATACCCCGGCGGAACGGCTCGCCGCCGTGCAGGGCTGGGTCTACGCGCCAATCCGCATCGACCACCTGATGACCGGCATCGCGGACGTGGCGGGCGGCCAGCTCGACTTCGAGGTCTTCGAGGGCGACGGCACCCGCTCGGAAACCCTGCTTTACGACGAGGACGGCCATCTGGCCGCCGGGCCGGGCCGCGAGATCACCGCCCGCGACTTCGCCACCCGCGCCTTTCACGACCGGCAGACGATGATGATCTTCGGCCGGCAATGGACGCTGCGTTTCAGCACCCGGCCCGAGTTCGAGCGGGCCAATTTCAGCTCGCTCCCGGCCGTGGTCCTCGCCGGCGGGCTCATGCTCAGCGCCCTGGGCGGCGTGCTGACCTGGGCCCTGGTGCACTCGCGCCGCCGCGCGCTCCGCCTCGCCGAGGAGCAGATCAGCGGCCTGCGCCTGGCCGAGGAGGAATCGCGCCGGCTCGCCCTGGTGGCCAGCCGCACCAGCAGCGGCGTCGTGCTCACCGACACCGAGTGGCGCGTGCAGTGGATCAACGACGGCTTCACCCGCCTGTTCGGCTTCACCCTCGACGAGATCCGCGGCCGCCAGCCCGTCACCTTCATGATCGGGCCCGAGACCGACCCCCGCACGCTTGAGGCGATGAGCCAGGCGGGTGCCGCCGGCCGCCCCTACGTCGGCGAGATCCTCAATTACGCCAAGGACGGCCGCAAGGTCTGGGTCGAGCTGGAGATCCAGCCCGTGCGCAACGAGCAGGGGATCCTCACCGGCTTCATGGGCCTGCAGCTCGACATCACCCAGCGCAAGCAGCAGGCCGCCCAGCTGCGTGAGGCCAAGGAGGCCGCCGAGCGGGCCAACGTCGCGAAGAGCCAGTTCCTCGCGATGATGAGCCACGAGATCCGCACGCCGATGAACGGCGTCATCGGCATGTCCAGTCTGCTGCTCGATTCGCCGCTGACCCCCGACCAGCGCGAGTCCGCCGAGACCATCCGCCAGAGCGGCCAGTCGCTGCTCACCATCATCAACGACATCCTCGACTTCTCGAAGATCGAGTCCGGCCGCCTCGAGCTGGACCACACCGAGTTCAGCCTGCGCGACTGCGTCGAGGGTGCCGTGGACGTGCTCGGACCGGCCGCGGCGGCCAAGCAGCTCGACCTGGTGTGCGAGATTCCCGGGGATGTCCCGGCCATGGTGCGCGGCGACCCGGTCCGGCTGCGGCAGGTGCTGGTCAACCTCGTCGGCAATGCCGTGAAGTTCACCGAGCGCGGCGAGGTGCTCGTGAAGGTGCGCGTGCTCGCCCGGTCCGCCCCGCAGGTCGACGTCGTCTTCACCGTGTGGGACACCGGCATCGGCATCCCCGCCGAGCACATGGAGAAGCTGTTCCAGCCCTTCAGCCAGGTGGATGCCTCGATGACGCGCCGCTTCGGCGGCACCGGCCTCGGGCTGGCCATCTGCCGCCGCCTGGTGGAGCTGATGGGCGGCGGCATCAGCGTGGAGAGCGAAGTCGGCCGCGGCTCCAGCTTCAGCTTTGTGCTGCGCCTGCATGAGATCGCCACGGACGGGCCGGACTCGGCCGGCGGGCCGGGCGAAATGCGCGGCCGGCGCGTCCTCATCGTCGAGGACAACGCCAGCAGCCGGCGCATCCTGTCCGCCATGGTGCGGCACTGGGGGTTGGAGGCCGTGGCGGTGGATTCCGCCGCCAGCGCGCTCGGGCAGCTGGGCGGAGCGGAGCGTTTTGATGCCGCCATCATCGACCTGCAGATGCCGGAGCTCGACGGCCGGGCGCTGGCGCGGAGCATCCGTGAAATGCCCGGCCGCGCCCACCTGCCCCTGGTGCTGCTCGCCAACCCGGGCCGGAAGGAGAATCCGGGCGGCCATTTCCGCGCGATCCTGACCAAGCCGGTCAAGCCCGCGCCGCTGTTCGACGCGCTGCTGGCGATCTTCGCGAGGAAGGACGGCAACACCGCGCCGGTGACCCCGGCCTAGTCCGGCCGGTTCAGCGAATGCGCGACCTGCGGCCAGAGCGCCGCGGTGCGCTCGGCGACGATGGCCCGGCCCTTGGCCGCCTCGGCCTCGCGCTGGGCGAGGTTTTCCTCGGCGATGGAGGCGAGGTCGTCGAGGTTGTAGAGGAACACGTTGGCCAGCGCGGCGGCGGCGGGGTCAATGTCGCGGGGCAGGGCGAGGTCGATAAGGAAAAGCGGGCGCGCGGCGCGGCGTTTCATGGCCGCAGCCACCAGCTCGGCGGTCAGCACGAAGCCGGGCGCGGAGGTCGAGCTGGCGACGATGTCGGCCGCCGGCAGCAGCTCGGGCAGCTCGGCGAGGCTGGCGGCCCAGCCGCCCGTCTGCGCGGCGGTGGCCTCGGCGTTGGACAGCGTGCGGCTGGCGACTGTGATGGACGCGGCGCCGCGGCTCTGGAACGCCTGTGCGGTCTTCAGGCCGATGTCGCCGGCGCCGACCACCAGCACCTTGCTGGTGTCGAGCTCGCCGAAGATGCGCCCGGCGAGATCCACGGCCACCGTCGCGATGCTGACCTGCCCGGCGCCGATGCCGGTGTGGGTGCGGATGTGCTTGGCCGCCTGGAAGGTTTTTTGGAAGACGCGGTTGAGCACCGGGCCGGTCCACTGGCGGGCCAGGGCCGCGTCGTAGGCGGCCTTCACCTGGCCGAGGATCTCCGTCTCGCCGACGACCTGCGAGTCGA
>Ga0208512_100151_pt1 | contig 26491 bp, 28 predicted proteins | sample LakWasMet40_LOW7_2_FD_183880 | JGI IMG/M metagenome (GOLD analysis project Ga0208512, IMG submission 183880) | Freshwater sediment methanotrophic microbial communities from Lake Washington under simulated oxygen tension - Sediment Metagenome... | ecosystem: Environmental > Aquatic > Freshwater >...
ACAGTCGAGTGCGCAGGCACTAATAAAACGTCATCAAACGTGAGCGCTTCCTGAATAATTTGCATAAACCACACCTTATAACTCAGTGAAAAATAACCGCGCATTATACATCGTAGGATGGGTAGAGTGCGAGCGAAACCCATGATTTGTTGCATAATTGCGGAATTTTTGGTTGAGGATATGGGCGTTTTCGGCATCTAGCGTTTAGGTTTATCAGCCACGGCCGTTGTGAGTAAACACCCTCGTGGCTTTATAGGCAGCCATCTAAATTTATTTTAGGTTCTGTTGACGTTTCATCTGAGCCATAAGCGTACCGAGGAAAATAACAGCATCCCCATGTAATTAATAGCCTTTTTCTCGTATCGAGTGGCAATTCTGCGGTAGTGCCTGAGCTTGCCAAACATTCGACCGTATGCCGTTCCTTATAGTGCCAATAATCGCACTCAATGATGCCTCGACTCCAAGGCCGAATATATGAATGCAATATTTTTTTTGTTACGAATGAACTTTCGCTTGCAATACAGGGTAGACCATATATGCCCCGTCTTTCTTTTTGCGTTTGATTTCAAAACCTGACCCTATTTTAGTCCCTTTATCCATCAGCATTCCTCTGTTGTTTATGACGAATGGATTCATCTTTTGCAAGCCAAAATTTACCTATATTTAACCTGAATCAAAGCCTTGGGCTTACAGAAAAATCAGCTTTGGCTGGCAGACGCAGGTAATCTTTTGAGTCACAATGAGACCTTCGCTTAACCCAATCAATCATGCCGGATTTTGCTGCTTAGCATTCCGTGGCTAGTAATCAATTTAATCTGCTCCCCATCAATTTTATAAATAATAAAAAAGGCTAATAAATTATGAAACAGTTATTTTTGTTAGCGGCTTTGGTCGCTTTACCGTCGGTTTTATTTGCTGGCGAATTTATTCCTGCCGACGGTCCGCCCGTACAGGATCAATACATCGTCGTACTTAAAGATGACATGCCGTCAGTCGACGCCCGCGAGGCGCAACTGCGTAGCTTAGCGGCTAAACATAGTGGTGTCGTTAAGGGAACTTTTCGGCATGTTCTCAATGGCGGAGTGGTCCGGATGGTTCAAGCACAGGCGGAAGCTCTCGCCCGTCTGCCAACGGTGTCTTATGTAGAACAGGACGCCCTCGTTTGGTCTACCGGCACACAGTCACCTGCTACATGGGGGCTTGATAGGGTCGATCAGCCTGATTTACCCTTAAATAACACTTATGTATATGGTGAAACAGGGCTGGGAGTCACTGTCTACGTCATCGATACGGGAATCCGTATCGATCATAACGAATTTGGTGGCGGAGCTACCATCGGAACGGATGTTTTGGGGGGAAATGGTAATGACTGCAATGGTCACGGTACTCATGTAGCTGGCACCATCGGGGGAATCACTTATGGAATCGCCAAGAATACCGCCTTGGTTGCCGTGAGGGTATTGGATTGCAACGGTTCGGGGGCAATAAGCGGCGTAATTGCTGGGGTAGACTGGGTGAGTGGCAATGCCATAAAGCCTGCGGTAGCGAACATGAGTCTTGTCGGCGGTTCCAGTCGGTCACTCGATACAGCTGTTAACAACTCAATTACCACGGGCATAACTTACGCGGTGGCTGCCGGAAATTCAAATGCCGATGCCTGTCGCTATTCACCTGCCAAAGTGGCGGCGGCGATCACCGTTGGCGCTACGACCTCGACGGATGATCGAGCGTCTTACTCGAACTACGGGACATGCTTGGATTTGTTCGCGCCCGGTTCCTCAATCACTTCCGCATGGATCACTGATGTCTCAGCTACTAATACTATCAGCGGCACATCCATGGCGACTCCGCATGTTGCGGGAACCGCAGCATTGTATCTGGAAAAGTATCCGACCGCCTTGCCCAATACCGTCCGCAATGCTATTGTCGGCTCAGCGGTATCGAACAAGGTGATCAATACTGGCACGGGGTCTCCGAACCTATTGCTTCAGTCGACTCCCTAAGTTTTTACTGATGAAGCCGCTACTTTTATTAAAAACTAATTTTGGTCATCGCAAATTCAAGTAAGCAACGAGTATGTTAGATAATCTGAAAATAACGGCGTGAATCACACCTGAGAGGCTGACTACTAATCAGCCTCTCAGGTGGAGCGGCAACAATCAGCCTCTTTAAAGTTGTGTTTATGGCAATATTTTTCCTGTTCTTATGAGTTTTAGGGCTACACAAATCAGTAGCTTATAGAGTAAAAACAAAAATTACCTCTGTATTTTTATAAGGCGTCATTGTAAGTCATTGATTTTGTAAATAGATAATCTTATCCGCGACTACTGGGCAATGATAAACAATCCTTGAATTCTGTGGCTTATGAGTCTGGCATAAAACATGCTTTATTTTCTAGTAAATAGGTTGATCTCTTTTAGTAAGCCATTTTATTGCCGGGCAATAAGGACAAAATCATGATAAACACTAACATCTCAAGCATAAACCACAGTGTATTGAACTCGGGATCTTCTCAATCAATAAAAACTAATCCGTATGCATCATCGGCAAATGCTCGACCAGTCGAGTCGCCAGCTTCAGTTACGACAATTAGTCCAGAAGCACAATTGGCTAATATTGGTTCAAGGTACGATGCGACTAATATGACAGAAAAGGAGATGGGGGAAATGGCGAAATCATTGTTTGATGCTGGATTGATTAGCTCAGGTGAAGCTGCTGTAATGAGCTTTCCAATGGATCATCTGAGAAAAAGTCTGGGGATAGCTGTGGATGAATCAAAGAAAATTAATTATGTCGAGCAATATAAAAGCTCTTTAGCTATGGCTCTGCAAAATAACGCTTCACCGCAAGAGTTGAAAATGCGGGAGCATATGGTAGCGGTGCTTGATGGGTTAAACTCAGTAGCATAAAGGTGATTAAAAGCCCCACACCCTCATCGCTTTTCTCAAGTAGTGTGGCGCTTATCATTGATTTACTAAATGTTATAGAATGTAAAGTGAGTCACTCCAATAACCAAAAGGATACGCAGTTGAATTGCTCGAACTGGTGAAGTTGCCTGTAGATTGTCCACTATAGTCATAGTAACGCAACCAAGCTACAATTGATTCCCCTACGTTGCATACATGTAAATCGCTCCCACAAAGCAACTCAGTAAGAACAGGGCTTTTGCTAATTGCATTCATAACAGCTGGGTTAGCATTACCATAACCAATTTGTAATACAGCAACGTAAAGGTAACTGCCGCCATGATCTTGGTTTGTGGACGTTTGCCAAGATTGAATATTTTCCCAGATACCATTGGATTGAGCTGAAACAACGCCTACAACTTCAAAATAGCTGATTCCTGTAGCCGACGATGCTGTTGAAACATTGGTGGCCCCTTTATTTTGTGCACCAGCGAGCAGCGATTGTGCACCACCAAGCAGTGATGTATCAAATAAGTTATTTGCCAGTGGGTGATTGGCAGGTAGAACAGGGTTGGTGATGCGTTGAACAACACCTGCTGCAATATCAGCTGCTGTAGATACCCCAGAAAAGCCACCTAACATTAATACTATTAATAACAAATATGATTTTGTAAAAATTTTCATGTTTTTATCCTTGGAAGAACAATATAGAATATACAAGAGCTGTTGAATAATCGGGGGCAGAATAAACTTGAATTTTAGATGATTAGAAACAGTATTCCTGACCTTTGATTCTTCATGTTTGCATCCCTCTTGCATCGTTAGCGCCATGTTTTAAACGTGACATACAAAGTTAACTGTAGTGTCAACATTTGACGCCGATACACTGTATAACACATATCTAACAAATAACATCAGTCAAAGCTTACGTTCGTGTAATTCGCAGCTTACTGGTTCACAAGACTTTGTTTTTATGTATGAATTGTGGCTATTCGTTTTTAACTAACCCCACTATATAGTCATAAATATGACTATATTTTTTATTTAGCAGCAAAATATGCTGCGAAAGTGGCCTGAGCTTGCCGTGCTAAATAAAGACTGAAATAACGCTGTAAGGCGGATTAATTTGTAGGGCGGATTCGCGGCAGCAATCCGCCATGATCGGGATGATCAAATTTGATTTTGATCGGACTTTTCCAAGCGGAGATTCTTTATGGCCGATTGTTTTCGATGGTGTGCGTTGATTGGCGGTTTGCTGTCGCGAAACCGTCCTACAGCTCTTCATCAGTGGCATATCCCTCTGGCTATTGGTCTGATAGCATCTATATCCAGTAAATATTAGTTTTTTAAAGCGCCAGGGGCGTTACACATGTGAAATTTGTAACGCCCTTATGCATGAGTGTCAATTGTTGTTGCTGGAAAGCTTCGCCCCTGAAGCTCCTCTATGCGACTCAATAAATTTTTCATTTCAGTTGTATCGAAACCGGCACGTTGATTAGACGCGATCAAACTTTCAAGGTTCCCTATATAATTAAAACGGGTAGTGTTATTCGTGGCAGATTGCTGTGCAGCAATCTGATCTGGGCTGGCGCCGCTATGAGCTTTATCAGGGAGTACAATAAAAAAATGACGAGGAGACAGATCACCTAACTGTCCAGTTTTAGTTATATTTGCATACTCATACGGGGTCATGTTTGTAAAATCCATAGTACCGGTTTTGTTATCGTTGCTAACTGAGGCGCTGCTAGGCGAAACATTATTTGACGCGTTGGCTTGATTGGCGGAACCCGTGGACAAAGCCCTTGGGGTTGGATACGTATTGGATACACTATTTATAATCATAATTTTTGCTCCTAAAGATTAAATGTCTAACAAATAACATAGTCGGCTCATTAAGTGTTCAGCATGAACTATGCCATTGAATTAATCGTCGGGTGTTTCTGGATATTTTTACCTTGAAGGGCTAACATTTTATTCAATTCCCTATCCTGAAGTTCTGTAGATGTCCCAATACTTTTATTGAACGCTATTATTCTTCTGGCATTATCAATATAGTTAAATTTTTGATCCAAAATTTCATTTGGGTTTTGATTATGTGCATCCATGCCATTTTTTGGCAATACAATAGGAGGAAGTTCATCACCAAATCCCCCAGACTTAAATAAATCATTGAATTCGCGAGGAGACATGTTTGTGAAGTCAAGGCTTCCTGATACCATCGTACCATTGCTATTACTGCTAACTGAAGCGCCGCTAGGCGAAACGTTGCCTGATGTGCTGGCTTGATTGGCAGAACCCATGGACAAAGCCCTTGAGGTTGGATACGTATTGGATACACTATTTATAATCATGATTTTTGCTCCTAAAGATTAAATGTCTAGCGCATAACATAGCTAGACTATTAAGTGTTAGACATGAACTATGCCATGTGTAATGCCGGATAATTCAAGTGCTTTGGGTTGTTTTAGAGGCTAGCATTTGCCACTCAACAACTACACATAAATTAAGCGGCAAATACTTGCCACAAAACTGGAAGCCATTTACATCGGCACCTAAGCTCCCAGATTAGGTGCCGATGTAAATGGCTTCCTCGTGTTACAATTGCGGTTTTTAGGTTGGTAGGTAATAACGCCTATTGATTGAAGAAGATAGACTCTCTAACCTATAGGTGCTTGCACATACAACATTAACCGGTTTTTTTAAATAATGACTTACGAATCGTTACTAACCGTTTTGCAGGATAAACAGAAGCTTTCTGCCGCAGAATTAAAAAAAGTCGAGCGCGTACAGAAGACATCTGTATCGGAAAGTGTGCCGCAGTTACTGGTTAAGTTGGGCTTGTGTTCGGAGCTTGATGTAGCCGACGCTTTTGTTGAATCGGGCCGCTTTGAAAAGGTTTCTCCGGATCACTATCCGCTGGAAATGCAGCTGCCGGAAATCGTGCCGTTGCGGTTTCTAAAAAACTATCATGTCATCGGTTTGGCTCACAATGACGACATTACCGTTGCCCTGATGGATCCCGAAGACCGCTTTGTAATTGATGCGTTAAAACTGGCGACAGGCAAAAACATTATCGCCAAAGTCGGCCTGCTTTCGGAAATCGATGCGGCTCTGGAAGTACAGTATGGCGAAGGCCGTTCTCAAATGGATAAACTCGTTGACGATCTGGCGGTCGATGATCTGGGCGAGGAAGATCTGGAACATTTAAAAGACTTGGCCAGTGAAGCGCCGGTGATCAAAATGGTCAATTTGATCATGCAGCGGGCGATTGAAAGCAGGGCCTCGGATATTCACATCGAGCCCTTTGAACAATCGCTAAAGGTCAGGCTGCGTGTCGACGGCGTGTTAAAAGAAATCGACGCGCCTTCGGTCAAATCCACCGCTGCGGTGATTTCGCGGGTCAAGATCATGGCCAAGCTGAACATCGCCGAGCGCCGCCTGCCGCAGGATGGCCGCATCAAGGTGCAAATGCTGGGCAAGGAGCTGGATTTGCGGGTTTCGACCATACCGACGATGTACGGCGAAAGCGTGGTGATCCGCTTGCTGGACAAGGAAACTACGGTACTGGATTTTGCCGCACTGGGCTTTTCCGGCAAACATTTACAGCAGTTTATCGAGGTACTGTCTCAGCCGCACGGCATTATCCTGATTACCGGCCCTACCGGTAGCGGAAAATCCACCACGATGTATGCCGCGTTAAAACAACTCAACACCTCCGAGCGAAAAATCATCACCGTTGAAGATCCGGTCGAATACCAGATGGACGGGGTCAATCAGATTCAGGCAAAACCGCAAATAGGCCTGACCTTTGCGTCGGCGCTGCGTTCCATCGTTCGACAAGACCCCGACGTAATCATGATCGGCGAGATGCGCGATCTGGAAACCGCAAGAATCGCCGTGCAATCGGCATTAACCGGGCATTTGGTGTTATCGACGCTGCATACTAACGACGCGGCCGGCGGCGTCACCCGCTTGCTGGACATGGGCTTGGAAGAATACCTACTCACCTCCACCGTTAACGGCATATTGGCGCAACGCCTGGTAAGAAAACTGTGTCCTGCGTGCAAGCAACGTTATACGCCATCACCGGATATTGTCGATGGTATGAGGCTAAGGCGGTTTGCGCCGGAAGGCGATATTGTCTTATACAAACCGGTAGGTTGCCCGTCATGCGGGGGTTTAGGTTACCGCGGGCGGCTGGCGATTATCGAGTTTCTGCAAATGACCGATCCGCTCCGCAAATTGATTATGGCGCATGAAGAAGCCGGAGCCATTCAACGGCTCGCCATTGAGGAAGGCATGACAACGATGTACGAAAACGGCTTGGTCAAAGCCCTGCAAGGCATTACCACGCTGGAAGAAGTGCTACGGGTCACGTCGGAAGCCTGATGTTATTTGCCTACAAAGCGGTTAACAGTCTGGGCGAAACCGAAGAGGGCGTCAGGGACGCGGTTGATGAGCAGCAGTTGATTGCAACGTTACAGACGGAAGGCTACATTCCTATTCGCGTAGTCCCGGCCGGTGCCAAATCGTTTCTGGGCTTAAGGCTGGGCATCAAGCAGACCAAATTATCGCAAAAGGACATCGCCCTGTTCACCGGCGAATTGGCAACCTTGCTGGAATCCGGTTTGCCTTTGGATAAATCCTTGCTGGTATTGATCGACTTGACTGAAGACAACGAGCGGGTGACCAAGTTGATCGGCAGGGTTCTGGAGAAAGTAAAAGGCGGCGCAACCTTGGCCGATGCGCTGGAAAAGCAGTCCGGCATTTTCAGCAAGTTTTACCTGAACATGATACGCGCCGGTGAGGCGGGCGGCAGTCTGGGCGAAGTACTGGGGCGCTTGTCCGAGTATCTGGAGCGCTCCCGTGAATTGAAAGAGACGGTCAGCACGGCATTGATCTACCCGGCCATTTTGTTGATCATGTCGCTGGCCTCGCTGTTTGTGATGCTGACTTTTGTAGTGCCGCAGTTTTCCGAGATGTTTGAAAGCGCAGGCAAGGCACTGCCGGTATCGACCCAGATCGTAGTGGGCTTGGCCGAATGGCTGCAAAGCTATTGGTGGATGCTGGTTTTAGGTGTGATATTAATCACCGGCTATATGAACCTTCAGATGGCCGATCCGGTAAAAAAGAAGATTTGGGACGGTCGTTTTTTGAAGCTGCCGCTGGCCGGAACGATTATCCTGAACAAGGAAACCGCCAACATCAGCCGCACGCTGGGCACTTTACTGGGTAACGGCGTTTCGATACTGGCGGCTCTGGTTATCGTTCGCGAAACGGTAGACAACCTGGTTTTGTCGGCGGCCATTCAGGATACCGAAGAGCAGTTGAAACAGGGTAAAAATATGTCGGATGCCTTATTGGAGAAAGGCATATTCCCAAAGATGGCCATGCAAATGATAAAAATGGGTGAAGAAACCGGACGTCTCGAAGAAATGCTGCTGCGCGTGGCGACGATTTACGATAAACAGCTTAGGGTGGCAATACAGCGTATGCTGGCATTGCTGGAACCGGCGTTGATAATTTCACTGGGATTGATGATTGCAGGCATCATCGTATCGATTCTGCTGGCTATCCTGAGTGTTAACGATTTGGCTTTTTAAGAGGAAAACATTATGAAAAAAATATTAAGGCACGAGGCGAAAAAGGCAGGCTCTTTGCGCCTTTCGCCTTTAGCCCTTCGCCACCGCGGCTTTACCCTGCTTGAATTATTGGTGGTGCTGGGCATTATTGCGATGCTGGCCGGGATAGTCGGGCCGCAGGTTATGAAGCACATGGGCGAATCCAAAACCAAAGCGGCCAAGGTGCAGATTGAAGATCTGGCGGCCGCCCTGGATATGTACAAACTGGATCTAGGCAACTATCCGAGTTCCGAGCAAGGCTTGAAGGCCCTCATTGAATCGCCCGACAGCGCCAAACGCTGGAACGGCCCTTATTTGCGCAAAGCCAAAATGCCGCTGGATCCATGGCAGCAGGAATATCATTATGTCGCTCCCGGCGAGCACGGGAAATTCGATTTATTCACCTACGGGGCGGATGGCAAGGAAGGCGGCGAAGGCGAAGATCAGGATATTGTTAGTTGGGAATAATTTTTGAGGCGCAAGGCAAAAGGCGCAAGGCGAAAGGTGGAAGATGTCTCGTTCCTGCGCGCTGCGTGGGAGGCAAACCGCAGCGCGGCTTTACCTTGTTGGAGTTGACCGTAGTGCTTTTTGTCGTTGTTTTGGGTTTTTCCGTGATCGGTCTTAACCTGTCATCAGGGAGCGACACGACAGAAATCAAGGCGGCGGCACGGGATATGGTATCAGCGCTGCGTTATGCCAGAGGCCAGGCTTTAATGACGCATCAGGAAACAACGGTTGCCCTTGAGCTTGGTAACAACAGTTACAGGGTCAGCGGTCGGGACAAGCTTTATCAAATACCCAAGGGTATTGATGTCACCGTGGTGACTGCGCAAACCGAATTAACCGGGGAAGGCTCGGCGAACATCCGTTTTTTTGCCGATGGTTCCTCTACCGGAGGAAGAATCACGCTGGAGCGGGGACAGACATCGTGGAAAATCGATATAAATTGGTTAACCGGCCAAATTGAGCTTGAAAATGAATAGACAGCACGGCTTTTCTTTACTGGAAATCCTGATTGCATTTTCAATCCTGGCGCTTTCCTTGGGGATTTTGCTGAAGATATTTTCTGCCGGTGTTAATACCGCGGGCGTTGCCGAGGAATATACCGCAGCCGTCCAAATTGCTGAATCGCTAATGGCCCAAACAGGCATTGAAGCGCCCTTAAAGCCAAGCGAAGCGACCGGACTGGAAAATGAAAAATACCATTGGCGGGTGTCCGTCAGCCCGTTCCAGTTCACTGCTGAAAATTTAGACGTCACGGCCATAACGGCAGTGCTTTTTAAGATTAAGGTTGTCGTAAGTTGGGGGGAGGACGCCCGTGCCGCCGGTAGGCAGGTTGAGTTAACAACATTGAAACTGGTGAATAAGGTGTTATGAACGGTACCAGCAAGTCGAAGGGCGAAGGGCGAAAGGCGAAGCACCATTCTTCCAGCGCCGCGGCGGGCTTTACGCTAATTGAGGTTCTGATAGCAATGACACTATTAAGCATTATGGTGATGCTCTTGTTCAGCAGCTTGAGAATTTGCGCCCAAAGCTGGGAACAGGGAGAAAACAAAATAGCCGAAGTCAATGAGGTCGCCGTAGTCTATAACTTTTTTCAGCGGCATTTATCCTCAGCCCTCCCTGTATGGAATGATTTTTCCGCCGGGGATGGCGAGCCTGCCGCAAGCCAGGCGGAATCGGGCACCGCGACGGATAACAAGAATAAAACATTTTCTTTTCAAGGCAAAAAAAAGTCCTTGCAGTTTGTCTCGGTTTTTCCTGCAAGTGTCGGTAGAGCGGGTATGCAGCTGTTTTCGATACAGCCGCAGCAAGAAGATAAAGAACAGGTCATCAAGGTTTCCCTAACACCGTTTTTTCCGGTAACCGAAGGTGAAGAGTGGCACCGGGAAGAGGAGGTCTTGTTAAGGCATGTCAGCGATTTTACGCTGGCTTATTTTGGCTCCGATGATGAGGGCAAAAGCAGCTGGCAGGATGAATGGCTGGAAAAAGGCGTTCACCCCCGATTGGTCAAAATCAGCATCAACACGACAAATGGCGTTTTTTGGCCGGAAATGATTATAGCGCTTAACGTTACAGGCGAAACCGGCAGCACAGCGCTTGGAGAAAACCCGACAAATGTTGCCGCACCGGCGGAGGCACCCAATTGATCCGGTCTGAGGGTTTCGCCTTGGTTCTGGTTTTATGGGTGTTGAGCCTGCTGACCATTATGGCCGGTAGTTTTGCGCTGAGTATGCGGCGGGAAGCGGGCATCGTAACCGGCAGCAGTAATAATGCCCAGGCCGCGGCTATCGCGGAATCGGGGCTTGCCGTTGCAGAACTGATGCTAATGCATCCCGACCCGCTACAACGCTGGCATACCGATGGCAGCATTTACCAACTGGATTACGCGGATTCGAAGGTCAGAGTTCGGCTACTCTCTGAAGCAGGCAAGGTGGATTTAAACAGCGCGGACCAGACGCTGTTACAAGGACTGATGGTTCACGCGCCGGTTGATGAGCAGTTGCAAACCAGGTTGGTCAATGCGGTTCTCGATTGGCGTGATGCGGATGACTTGGTGCATATAGAAGGCGCGGAGAAAGAGGAATATAAAGACGCAGGATTAAGCTACGGGCCTCGCAACAAGCCGTTCCAGTCTATTGAGGAATTACAGCTGGTATTGGGTATGAATGATCAGGTCTTCAAGTGGCTTGAAAACCGGGTCACAGTCTACTCGGGACAACCGCAGGTCGATTTGACCCAGGCATCCCAAGAAGTTTTGCAGGTACTGCCGGGAATGGATCCCGAATTGATAAACGAATATATCGCAGCAAGGCGGGAAAGTGCTATAAACGGCCTACCGGCGCCGACAGTTCCGGTAGGTTCTAATAGGGTAGCCGGACAAACGGGTGAGAATGCGCCTGCAACAGCTGTCGCTGCCGGTAATGGTGCGGAGCAACAAGGCGTGATGGCGGTTATTGCCGAAGCGCTGTTGAATGATGGCACAACGGCCGTCATCAATACGGTGATAAAAAAATCGGATAGTCCTCCGGGGGCGTCGCCGTTTCAGGTTCTGAAATGGCAGCGTAACGCCGCCGTCGATGGTTCCTTATTTACAGATGAAACAGATGAGTTACTTGTGAGACAGTATGCCGAACCTGAATTCAACCATTGATCTGGACGTTAAAAAGTTCTTCCGCTGGTGGCTGCGCGAACTTGACTTTCTGGTGCCTGAAAAAATCAGACAGTTGGTTAATGAAAAACGGGGCTTCATCATCGTTCGTCCCGAAGGCAATCAATTAGCGCTGACCTATAGACTTAATGAGCAAGCCGAGCCTTTGGCAATACTGGAGCGCAACGCTGCGGGCATAGCGCAATATAAAGCCTTGCGAGCCAACGATGAACGACTGGCTAAAGCGAATTTAATCCTTCGGCTAACAGCGCAAGAGGCCATTCAAAAAGAACTCGCCTTGCCGGTTGCCGTCAAAGAAAACCTGTCCCAAGTTGTCGCCTATGAACTTGACCGCTATACGCCGTTTAAGGCGGAACAGGTTTATTTTGCGGTTAAGGCGCTGGAAGGCGAGCATGAACCCGGACAAATCAGGGTCATGCTGGTGTTAACGCCCAGGGAAACGCTTGATGCGCTGTATGAAGACATCAAGACCATGGACATGTCGCCGCTGTTCGTCGATTACGAGGCGACGCCGAATGATCTTGAGCAACGTTATGACGGCTACAATTTATTGCCGGAAAGCCTAAGGGACAAAACCGCCAATACACCGCGACTGATTTACACGGCACTGATTGCGGCGATCTTTTTACTGCTGGGCGCGGTGCTGGCGCTGCCGGTCTTGTTTGAATATCAAACGGTCAATGCCTTGCAGGAAAAAATCGATGCCATAGAAAAGGATGCCAAGGAAGTTAAGGCCCTGCAGCTGGAGATCGATGCGATGATAGACGAAACACGGCTATTGATAGCGGAGAAAAATGCGGCTCCGCCGGTCATTGAGATGTTGAACACCTTAAGTGCGCTAATCAAAGATAATACCTGGTTGTCCTACATACAATACTCGGACGGGCATCTGCAGATACAGGGCGAGTCGCCCGCCGCTTCGGCATTGATCGGCGTTTTGGAAGACTCCGAATTGTTTGCCGACGCCCGGTTTGTCTCGCCGGTCACCCAGGATAAAGCCAGCGGGCAGGAGCGCTTCCAGATTACCGTTGACGTTACCCCGGCGGTTGCGGCTCCCCCCGCCCAATCGAACGCCGCACCGGCTGCTTTGGCATACACACCGTCCTTGGCTATCGGGAGACGCAAGTGATCGACATCGGAAGTAAGCAAATACAGCGATGGTTGGCCGTCGCCCTATTGGTTGCGGCAATACTGCTTGTCAGTCTGGCCGTTATAGTGCCGTTGGCTAACAAAGGATTGGAACTGCTCGACGCCAAAAATAATCTTGTTTTCAGGATACAGCAATATGAGCGGATTCTGGCAAGAAAAGACGCTGTCATCGCCAGCATGGTCGCCATAAAAGAACAGTATCAAAAGCGTGGCCTTTTGAACCGGCAGAGTACCGGCGCTTTAGCGTCCGCCGAGGTTCAGGAGTTCATTAAAAAAGTAATTACCGAGGCAGGCGGGCAATTGAGCAGCACTCAGGCGCTCCCCCTTAGCACCAAAAATGAATTTAGCCGGATAACCGTCAGCGTAAGGATGACGGGTAATAGCGAAGTGTTACGGGCGGTGCTGTACAAGCTGGAAACATCGACTCCGCTGCTTATTATCAATCAGATAGAGATCAGGCCGATGCGCGGCGTAAGAAGCAGGACAACGCGCCAGATCGAACCGAGTAACGAATTAAATATCAATTTTCAGGCGGTCAGCTTTATGAGGAGGCTGCCGGAATGAATAGTAAACTCATGAAATTGCTGGTATCCGCCTGCATCGGCCTGTGCTTGATTATTACCGGAGAGTGGTTGTATGCAAGCTATATGCGACACCGTTTGCTGACGTCGCTTGCCTCGGAAAAACCGCAAGACTATAAAACGGATGAGTTGCCCGAAATAGAATTGACCAAACAGCCGGAAGAAAGTTACGTTGACCTGGTTGCCAGACCGTTATTTATTAAAGACAGAAGGCCGGTAGCTGAGCCGAATCAGGAGACAGCGCAAAGCGCCGCCTCTAAATCCGAGAGCTTTGATTGGCAGCTTAACGGGATTTACAGCACAAAAAAAACCGTCTCGGCCTTATTCGGTCGGCCTAAATCAAAGCTTGTCAAAGATCACACTCGAAAAATAACCGTCGGCGACGATATTGACGGCTGGAAACTGACTGAAATAAAAAATGACCGGGTCGTGCTTAAACAAGGCAGTACCGAGAAGGAACTACTGCTTCGAAAGCCGAAATTAAAAGCATTACCGCAGGGGGAAAACAGTCCAACGCCGAGTACACCGGCGCCCGCGCCTGCTACTGCTCCTGCACCAGCGCCTGTTCCAGCAGCTATTCCAGAACCTGCAACAGATAATACTGAAGATACACCGGAGGGAAACCCACAATGATTAATATCAAAAAAGTAACAACAACGTCTTGTTTGGTGGTCTTGGGTTTAACGTTGTCAAGTTGTGAATCGCTCGGGCCTCAGCCTATCGCAAAATTGCCGTTGACGCCGGTGAGAAAGGAGCAAACCGATGTGTCTATTGATCAACTGAAAAACAAAGCGCCCGCTACTGCGGTAACGCGGGCAAAGCCTGAGTTATTTCCCGGTACCAACCGGTTTGTACCGGGAGCGGCAACGCATAGAACACCCCAAAGCCGCGGCGAGGGTGCATACAGTCTCAATTTTGATGAAGCCGATTTGGGTGAAGTGGCCAAAGTTATCTTAAGCGATATCCTTGGACAAAACTACGTACTCAGTCCCAAGGTGGCCGGCAAGGTCACCCTGCAAACGACCGATCCCTTAAGTAAAGAGGAGCTGATTCCCACCCTTGAAATGCTGCTGCGCATGAACAATGCCGTCCTGGTTAAGGATGCCAGCATTTACCACATCGAACCGGCCAGCGAAGCCCTGTACAGCTCCAGTTTTGCAGCGCCCAATACTGGCGGAAGGACCGGCTTTCAAGTCAGGGTTATTCCGGTTAGAAATGTCGCCGTGCAAGACATTGTCGATGTGATCAAACCGCTGGTGCAGGAAAAGACCATTCTCAATGTCGATAGTACGCGCAATATCCTGATCGCATCCGGCACCCCTAATGAACTGGGACGGGTAATGGACATGGTCAGCGTTTTTGATGTCGATGTGTTGAAAGGACAATCTTTTGGCCTGTTTCCATTAGCCCATGTTGAACCGGAAACTATTATTAAAGAACTGGAGGAGATTTTTCGTAAAGAGGGCAAGGAAGGAGAGAGTAACTTTTTTCGTTTTATCCCGGTTGAAAGATTGAATGCCGTGATGGCGATTACGCATCAGGCCGGCTATTTAAAGGATATTGAAAACTGGATATTTCGCCTGGATCGGGCCAATACGGCATCCGGCGGCGGAGTGAATGTTTATAGGGTTCAAAATGTCGATGCTGAAGAACTGGCAGCAACGTTGAATGAGATTTTTACCGGTGCCGCCAAGAAAGAAAAATCCGCCAAAGTTGCGCCTGGAGAAAAAGCGGCTGAATTAACCAACAAAGCGCCTGAAAAACAAAACGTTCCAAAAACATCCACGCCAACCGGAGAGGCGGAGGTTGCCAATGTGGGCGAGGTAAGAATTATTTCGGACGTGGCCAATAATTCGGTCATTGTTGTCGCCACGCCGCAGGAGTACGAAGTCATCCTCCCTGTTATCAAACAGCTGGACTTATTGCCTCTACAGGTATTGATTGATGCGACTATAGTTTCCGTGAAATTGACAGATTCATTAAAGTACGGAATACAATGGTTTTTAGATCATGGCGGCAGCAGTATCAGTAGCGGCAATGACGCGGCTACACTGGGCAGCATAGCCGCGGCAAGTGCTGCGGCTTTTACATCAGGCGGATTGACCGCAATTTATAACTCCGGCGTAGTTAATGCCTTGTTAAGCGCCCAGGCTAATAAAGGCAATGTCAACATCATTTCATCACCCTCTTTAATGGTGTTGAATAATCAAGAAGCTAAAATCAACGTCGGCGATCAGGTGCCGATACAAACAGGCACGTTAGGAAGCGTCGTCGGTAGTGGTGGCACCACAGGAGCGACCACCGCTATACAGAGTTCAATACAATACAAGGATACCGGTGTTACCCTGGAGGTTACTCCCAGGGTCAATGCAAACGGCATGGTTATTATGGAAATAAAGCAAACTGTTAGCTCTGCCGTCAAAACGGAGACCGGGGTTAATACTTCACCCACCATCCAGAAAAAAGAGATTGAGAGTTCTGTCGCTGTGCAGGATAGCGAAACTATCGTGTTAGGCGGTTTGATTGACAATAACAATAGTAATGCAATTGGGGGCATTCCTTGGCTAAATGAGCTGCCATGGATAGGGCCATTATTCGGCAATACGGACAGAGAAAATATCAAAAATGAACTCGTTGTTCTGATCACACCGCGCGTAGTAAAAAGCAAGCAGGATTCCAGGCTGATTTCTGACGAATTCAAGCGCAAATTAACCGGAATTTATGAGTATAAAGCCGCTGCTCCAGGAAGTCCGGCAGTAGAATAGCCGATGGGAAGCTTTGTGGTAAATGGCGTTATGCAGGGGTGCAAGCCGGGTGCAGTGTGCCCCGGCCGGCTGCCAACTATTTTAAAGCGTAGTTACTTCATTACCCTTGCCGATTAACACGACATCCGCAGGGCGCATCGCAAAAATACCGACGGTGACTACGCCGGTAATGTTGTTGATGATTTGTTCCAGTTTGATCGGCTCGATAATATCCAGGTTATGCACATCGAGAATCACATTGTGGTTATCGGTAATAAAGTTTTCCCGCCATACCGGCTGACCGCCTAATTTAACAAGCTCTCGGGCAACATAACTTCTGGCCATCGGAACGACTTCAACCGGCAAAGGGAATTTGCCCAGCACATCGACGCATTTGGTCTCGTCGGCAATACAGACGAATTTTTTGCTGGCCGCGGCGATAATCTTTTCGCGAGTCAACGCGCCGCCGCCGCCTTTGACCAGTTGTTTATGGGGATTGACTTCGTCCGCCCCGTCCACATAAACGTCCAGCGTACCCACCGCATTCAAATCAAGCACCGGGATGCCGATTTTCTTCAAGCGTTCGGTACTTGCGATCGAACTGGAAACAGCGCCCTCAATATCCGCCCTGAAATCAACCAAATAATCAATAAAGTGATTAACGGTTGAACCTGTACCTACGCCGATAATGGCAACATCTTTAATATAGTGTAAAGCGGCTTGAGCCACTTTTTGCTTTAGTTCATCTTGAGTCATAAGGTTATCCTGATTTTAGTTATAGGTATGTAAAGGGTGTGTGATAATACAGCAGATAGAGTTGTCCGGAAAAGTTTTGTTCTCTCCGGCAGAAAGACACCCGCTGTAGCGCCTGCCACGCGCGCCGTGGGAGCTAAGGCGCGCACAGCGCACCCTACGTTTACAGGATAAACTTATCTCGATCGCTATACAAAGATTACCCCGCTGATTTTTAAAAAATGCCGCTACGATAAATTAAAGCCCTCATGTTCATCCTGCACAGCTCCAATAAAACCGAAAACCTGGTCTTTCACCTGACCGCCGTCATTGAAAACTCGCCGCTGGCATCGCCTTTTGCCAAGGAAGTCTTCTTGATTCAAAGCCAGGGCATGGAGCGGTGGTTATCGCAGCAGTTAGCCAGTCAATTTAAAGTCTGGGGGAATTACGAGTTTTTATTTCCCGGCAAGTTTTTCAGCTCTCTGGCGCAGAACATCGACAGCCGCTTAAGCGATGCGGCTTTCGAGCGTAATTTGATGCTCTGGCGGATTGAAGCGTTGCTGCGTAGGCTGGACGGCGAAGTGTTTTTGCCGTTAACGCAATACCTGTCCGGCGAAAATGTCGCCTTAAAACGCTACCAGCTGGCCCAGCAGCTGGCCCAGATTTTCGACCAATACCAGATGATGCGGCCGGATATGCTGGCGGCCTGGCAAAAGGGCCAATTGCTGCATCAAACGGCAACCGAACGCTGGCAACAAGCATTGTGGCTGCAAATAACCGAGCAGACCGGCAACAAGCACCGGGGCTCGTTATGGCTGGATGTAATCGCCAAGTTGAATGCCGCAGAAGAAGGCGCATTCAGCGCGCAATTGCCGGAGCGGATTTCGGTGTTCGGGCTTAATACCATGCCGCCGTTATTTTTAAGTTATTTGGAAGGCCTGTCCAAATATTGCCAACTGCATCTTTATTTACTCAATCCGGCGCAGGATTTTTGGGCCGATCTGGCCAGCAAACGGCAGAGAGCGAACGACGAAAATTTTACCGGCCATCCCTTGTTATCGACATTAGGCCAACAAGGGCGCGAGTTTCAGGAGATGTTGCTGGAGCAGGCGCAATTCGATTTGGAACCGGAAAGCTTTGAGCTGAGCGAGGCGCAAAATAATCTGCAACGGCTGCAAAACGGTATTTTAAATAATAGCCTGGATGAACAGCCGTTTCAAAAAGACGACTCGATCAGCATTCATGCCTGCCACTCCCGAATGCGCGAGGTGGAGGTGCTGAAAAACCAGCTGCTGCAAGGACTGGAAAACGACCCGACGCTGGAGCTGCGCGACATTGTGGTGATGGCGCCGGACATTCAGGTGTACGAGCCGTTTATTTCCGCCGTGTTCGACGACATCCAACACGCCATCGCCGACCGAAGCTTGCGCCTGAGCAACAATGCGCTGGACGCCTTCATCCGCTTTTTGGATTTAAGCCAAAGCCGTTTCGGCTGGCAGACGGTACTGGATTTACTGGAACAACCGGTGGTCTATCCGGGTTTCGGCTTGTCCGAGGTCGACCTGGAGCTGATCAATCACTGGGTACAGGATACCCATGTCCGCTGGGGCAAGTCGGCACAACACAAGCAGGAACTCGGCCTGCCCGAACTGAGCGAAAACACCTGGCAGGCGACGCTGGACCGGTTGCTGATGGGTTACGCGGTAGGGAGCGATCAGGATTTTGTTGCCGACGTATTGCCTTATCGGGATATTGAAGGCTCCTCGGCGATGGCCTTGGGCGGCTTGTGCGATTTTATGCAACTGTTGTTTAAAGCCAGCAAGGAACTCAAACAGGCGAAACCGCTAAAAAACTGGAGCACGCAGCTTTATTATTACGCCGACCAGTTATTGGCGGCAGCGGAACCGGTCGAACGCCAGCAGCTTAACGAACTGCTGGCGGAATTATCCGCAGAGCTGGCCGCCGTGCATAATGACGATGTCGAGCTGCAAGTGATTATCAGCTGGCTGGAAGGCATGGTTGCCGAGCGCAAATCATCCAACGGTTTTTTGCGCGGTCAGCTGACCTTTTGTTCGATGCTGCCGATGCGCTCTATTCCGTTCAAGGTGATTGCGCTGTTGGGCATGAATGACGGCGAGTTCCCCAAAATCGACCGTAATCCGACCTTTGATTTGCTGGCTCAACACTTTCGCAAAGGCGACCGCTCGCGCCGCAGCGATGACCGCTATCAGTTCCTGGAAATCCTGTTATCGGCCAGACAGCAGCTGATTATGACCTACATCGGCCAGTCGATCAGCCACAACGACGCCATTCCGCCGTCGGTGGTGATCAGCGAATTGCTGGAAGTTTTGCAGTGCGGCAGCGGCTTGATTACCCGGCACCCGTTACAGCCATTCAGTCGGCGCTATTTCGACGGAACTTCGGATGTATTCAGCTTTTCCGAAGCCGATTGCGAAACCGCCAGAGCATTGTCCCGTAGGGGCGACCGGCCGGTCGCCCCAGCTGACTTGTGGTGGCAAGGAACCATCCCTGAAGACAATACAGAAGAGGAAGTGATCGAGCTGAACGAATTATTCAGTTTTTTCCGGCATCCGCAACGTCATTTCATGCAGCGACAAATGGATTTACGCTTTAGCGGCATGGAAGCCGATGCCGAAGAGCGTGAGCCGTTTAGCGTTGCCAAGCTGGAGGGTTACGCTATTTATCATGAATGGATACACGAGGCGCTAAACGGCAAACCGGTCGCGGTAAAAAAACTGCAAGCCCAAGGTCGGTGGTTGGCCGGAGTGCCGGGCGAGCTGGAGTTCGAGCGGCAACAGCAAGTGATTAATGGCTTTGTCGAACGCATAAAGGCCAAAAACCTGGGCGCGCCGCTGGACGATTTGCCGGTAGACATAAGCGTCAACGGCTACCGCTTGGTCGGCAAACTAGGCAACCTTTATCAACGCGGCAGCCTGTTTTATCGCTACGCCGACCTTAAGGGCAAGGATTTTGTCTGCGCATTGCTGCATCACCTCATCATTAACGAAGTTCAGCCGCAGTCGTCGTTTTTGCTCAGCACCGATGAGGACTTGGAATTTATGCCCGAACATTGCCAGCCTGAGCAGCTGAGCGCATGGATAGAAATATACCGGCTAGGCCGTAAACAGCCCGATGCCTTTTTTGTCGAACCGGCTTTGGCGTATGTCAAACAGGCCCACAAGCTGCAAGCCAGCAGCCGTGCCTCAAAGTCGGCGTTGGATGCGGCAATCGAGCAATTGTCCAGAGCCGTAGAGCAACCCTACGAGCCGGAACTCAGGCGGCTTTACGGCAATGTGGCGGACTTGGGGCTGGTGCTGGGCGAGTCGTTTGAGTTGCAATGCCAAAGTTTGTTGCAGCCGGTTTGGGATGCGGCGCATTAATCACTCAATTGACACTAGAAATGTTGCGCGTTAGATTGGCCTTAAAGTTGTTATTCAATAACTGCATTTGTAAGGAGTAAATCATGCAAACATCAAGTATTACTTCAAAAGGTCAGGTCACAATACCTGCCAATATACGAAAATCCTTACACCTCACTGCCGGTCAAAAAGTGAAAGTCAGTTGCGAAAATAATATTATTACCATAACGCCGGTTGAAAATGATATTAGCGCAGTATTCGGCTTGCTGAAAGCGACAAAAACGGTTTCTTTGGCGCAAATGGAGGAAGCGATAGCCATGTAGGCCGGAATAAGCCGGTTCGAGCGACAGCGAGAACTGGTGTTTCCGGCAAATACCTCCCAAACTCGCCGGAAACGCCACCTCGCACTACGCTTGGGTGGTCTTATTCCGGCCTACGCAGTTAACCAATGAGCAAACTATTCCAGGTATCAAAATTTCGGTTGAACCCTCAAGTGGGACGGGGTTTCTGCGATGTTTGGGCTAAGTGGACACACCTAAAACGTTTCGAACGGGGCAACATGCCCCGTCCGGCTAGAGTTTGGATGCACTTTTACTGCTTTTTAGACATAAGATGTCGAGACGCGCTAGAATTGCCGCATTAGCTTTGAAGGGGAGCCGGATTATGAACACACAACTTTTACAGCAAGCAAGTGCGCTCGACATTGACAAGCAGATCGAGCTGGTTGAGGCCATCTGGGACGGCATCGTTAGTCGTGGTGCTGCGCCAACGTTGACGGAAGCGCAGAAAACAGAACTTGACCGCCGTCTCGCAGACCATCTGGCGAATCCTGACGATGTGGTTCCATGGAATGAAGTAAAAGCTGCCGCTCTTGCTAAAATCAGGCAATGAGCCTACCGATTACTTTTCATCGTGCCGCTAGTGCAGAATTCATCGAAGCAAGTGTATGGTATGAAAGCAAGCGACTCAAGCGGGACGGGGTTTGTAACCCCGTCCCTAACGTTTCTGCGACGCCTGAGCTCTTATTGACACAAAACGTTTCGGACGGGGCAGCATGCCCCGTCCGGCTCTAGAGAGACCTCCCTACGACCTAAGCGACTGTCACGACATTTTGCAGCTATTAAACATTTTTAGGAAAACGCATGGCATTCTGTAATCCGGTAACGGCAAAGATGGTGGACTTCATCCGGGAAGTTGGCATCGAAGTCATTGAAAAACCATTTAATGAAGAGACATTCATTCCCGGCATTTATATTGAAAAGGGAAAGTTGCTGGTTGACGAAGAGAAATTACTCTACCCCGGCGATTTGCTCCACGAAGCCGGGCATATCGCAATGGTTCCAAGTCACCTGAGACATTATGCTACCGGTAATGTCGGAAAGATCGATGAAATCGGCAATTCCTACGAAGTCGAAGCGATTGCCTGGTCTTGGGCCGCCGTTGTTGCTCTTGGAATCGATCATGAAATACTCTTCCACAATAACGGCTATAAAGGAGCATCTCAATCGTTGCTGTTCAATTTTCGGATGGGGGTCTATATTGGTTTCAAAGGCATTGAAGATGCCGGTATGGCTTATACCAACAATAAGGCCGCAGAATTAGGCATCGAGCCTTTTCCCATCATGCAAAAATGGCTTCGCGATTGATTACACACATCGCACATCAAAATTCGGTTTTCTATATTTCTTTCCCAGCTCTCTCAGCCATGTAGGCCGGAAACGCCACCTCGCGCTACGCTTGGGTGGTCTTATTCCGGACTACGAAGTTAACCAACAGGCAAACCGTTTCGAGTATCAAGATTTCCAGTGCAGTAGGACTTCGAAAAGGGTGCGATGCCCCCTCCTTTAAAGTTGACGGTTTTTAATTCCCGCTCAAACCCAAAATAGCATCCACAACCAACCCCGTTCCTATCGCGATTAACAGTATGTCGGTATCCACGCGCGCGTAACGGTAGCCGGGCTGCGGCGGCCCCAGCTGCATGACAATCGCCGGAGGCAGATCGTAGTAAATCACGTTGCGCGGCAGCGGATAACCTATCTGCCACTTTTTTGCCTGTCCGGGCGGAACACAACCGTTATGCTTTTTGGCTAGGCCCGGCGGACACCGGCCGGTACGAAACTGTTCGGCATAGTAATCATGGATGACGACTCGATGCCGGTCGTCAAAATAGCGCTGCCCGCTAAAGTCGTGCTCGTCTCTTTGATGAAAAGACCGATCATCGCGATCCCTGTCATGGCTTTGCTTGTCCCGCCGCTCATGTTTTTCGGCTTTATCGTGACCGCCCCATGAAGGCTTGTCGGCGAGCGCCGGGCCGGTCGCCAGTATTCCAGCGATAACAAGGGGTAGGATGTAACTTGTTTTCAAGGTTAATTGCTGCATGATTTTATCCACATAAGAAAGTTAATATCTGCTCACGGCCTTGTTTGCGCGCAATGCGGTAACGGATTTTGAAGTTTGCTTAGGAAGCAATACTACTGGCGATAATGCCGTCATTCAATAGGTAAAGACCCTGGCAAAATACGACGAACGGCCCGGGGAAGCTATCTTAGGCTTTAGCCCTGTCATCCATTCCTGTTGGGCAGGCTTTTTATGCCCAACCTTGTGTACGCAATACACGCAAATTGGCATGGCCACAAACCTTATGCCGAAGCGTCAGACTTCGTCTGTTCCGGTTTTTTATAATTATCCACAAAGGCTTGTAGACCTTTTTGCACCAAGTCGTAAGTAGCATCAATATTGCCGGCGATATTGCCTTCCTTTAATACGTTAAGACCCTCCAAAATATCCCGAGCGTCTTTAAAACCTTTATCGATTCCGCCGCTGATCACCTTTGTAAATGAGCTTAGGGCGTCTTCGGTGCTTAAGTCCGGATGGCTAGCCTGATACTTGTCAAAAAAAGCCGTGCTCATTTGTACAATCCGATCAGCAGTGGCTTGCGGCGATACATCGAGACCGTCTTCATAGGCATGTTGAATGGCGTTGGGGCCAAGCTGCCCCTCTAACGCCTTGTTAACGCCTTCAATCGCGGTCTTAAATAATAAGACCATCGGTTGGTTGCCGGCGCTCAGGCTCACATCCATAGAGGCTTGTAAAATGCTTTGGTTTAATTGTTTTTTGGTCGTGACCGCCGCCGATTCCTGCACATCGTCGGCTTTTTTTGTGTGCGCCTGTTCCGATACGTGGGTATCGGACGGTACGCCGGCCCGTTTGGTCGTTTTAGCTGCATTGGCCGTGTAGCTTGACGGTTGTTCTGATTTAATTTCCATCGACATTCCCCTCATCAAAGTGAGCGCTCGCGTTACAAGTATTCAGTTTCTTTTGTCAGAAGAAAATAAACATTTACACTGTGATTATCGGCCACTAACACACAAACTGAATGTCTTTTTTCAGGATAAATTAACCCGTTCATTCAGCACCACTAAAGCCTCATGTTTTTTGATCTTTTCCTTGCCGTATAAATCGATGACCTCAACCGTAATATTGTCATCCGGCGCCGTGGACAGAAAATCCTCGACCGTTTCCAGAATGTCATGGTCGATAAATTTGGCTTTGCTCGCATCAATGGTCACTGTGCTGTTCTCCTCAATACGCAGAATGAATTTTCTCAGCAGCGCCTTATTCAGGAAAGAAACGTCTTTATTGAATGACAGCACATAATGCGATCCGTCCTGAATCAAGGTAATCGCTGCAGAATAATTGGCTTTAATCACAAAAAACAGACCGATAACCATGCCGATTGCCATGCCTTTTAATAAATCGGTCACCAGAATGGCGAGCACGGTGATCGCAAACGGCAGAAATTGGCTCATGCCTTTTTGGTAAAACTTTTTGAATAAGGTGGGGCTTGCCAGCTTATAACCGGTATGCAGTAAAATTGCCGATAAACAAGCGAGGGGAATATAGTTCAGGTAGTATGCCAAATACATAACGCTCAGTAATAAAAACAGGCCGTGAGTGAAGCAGGCAATACGGGTTTGGCCGCCCGCGTTAATATTGGCCGCACTGCGTACGATGACGGCGGTGATGGGCAGTCCGCCGAGCAGACCGCTGATGATATTGCCGACCCCTTGCGCTTTAAGCTCCCTGTTGGTTGGTGCGATACGTTTTAAAGGATCAAGTTTATCAGTCGCCTCAAGGCTTAACAGGGTTTCCAGGCTGGCGATGATCGCAATCGTTACCGCGACCACATAAACCTGAGGATTGGTAAGATAGCTAAAGTCAGGGAACATGAAGTTGTTGAAAAAATCAGTGGCTTTTTGCGAGACCGGCAAGCTGACCAAGTGTTTTGCGCCGACTGCCCAGGTCGGTGCAAATTGTGTGGCGATCTGGTTATAGCCGACACCCCACAGCACCGCGATTAACGGTCCTGGAATCAGCTTTAACAGTTTTTGTTTTTTAAACCAAGGCGTTCCCCATAGGATTAATAGCAACAATGCCACCCCGCTGATAATAACCGAACCCGGAGAAATGCCGCCAAACGCGTCAACCAATTCCATAAAGCTTGAATGAGCCGTTTCTTTCATATAACTTTCATCACCCTCATAACTGGTATCGTAACCGGTGGCATGAGGAATCTGCTTGATAATCAGAATTAAACCGATGGCCGCCAACATGCCTTCAATAACAGCGGATGGAAAAAAAGCGCCGATAATCCCCGCTCTCAGATAGCCCAAGGCGAGTTGTATGAGGCCCGCTAAAACACAAGCAACCAGCAAACCCTGAAAACTACCGAGGCTTTCAATAGCATTGAAAACGATCACAGTAAGACCGGCAGCAGGGCCTGAAACACAAAGTTGCGAGCCGCTCAGCCAAGAGACGATCAGCCCTCCTATTAAACCTGCAATCAGCCCGGAAAATAACGGTGCGCCCGACGCCAATGCAATGCCCAGGCATAATGGCAGAGCGACCAAGAACACCACGATTCCGGCAGGAATATCATCTTTGATATGGCGGAAATAATATTGAGCGTGTTTGTGTATCATGTTAATAATCCTTTAGTTTTAAAAAGGGCATACATGATGCCCATAGTGTTATTCTTGGAGGCAGCTATTAAAAGCGAGTCTTTGACCATACGTTTATCCTAGTCCCTTAACCTTTCAAGAACCTTTCGCAACACCCTGAGCATGAACATTTTATTGATAGAAGACGACGCCGTTCTGGCTGACGGCTTGACTCATACCTTGAGCGGCAGCGGTTATTCGGTGACTTCCGCCACGACCGGCGGTTATGCTGATCAGCTGCTTCAGGCGCAAGACTTCGATTTGATCGTGCTGGATTTGGGGCTACCGGATATGGACGGGCTGGAACTGTTGCGCAAACTGCGCAGCCGGAAAATTCCGTTGCCGATTTTGATTTTAACAGCGCGTGACGGCGTCAACGACAGGATCACCGGCATTGAACAGGGCGCTGATGACTATATGACCAAACCCTTTGAGCTCCGGGAATTGGAAGCCAGGGTTCACGCGCTGATTCGGCGTTGTTACGGGGGCTTTAGCAACGATATTGTGATCGGCCGCTTGGCACTGGACACCCATAATCATCAGGTTTTGGTCGACGGCCAGACGATTAACCTGTCGGCGCGGGAATACGGCGTATTGGAAATATTGCTGATCCAGGCCGGAAAAGTCGTCAGCAAAGACCGCATTGCGCAACGTCTGGCCGTTGACGGCGACGCGCTGACCGATAATGCCGTTGAAATCTACGTGCATCGCTTGCGCAAACGCATCGAACCGTATGGGGCGGTGATCAGAACGGTACGCGGACTCGGTTATTTGCTGGAGAGGTCGGATGATCAATAAAAAGCGCAGCCTTAAAACCGAGATTCTTCTTCGGTTGTCTATTCCGTTGATTTTTTTTATCAGCGTCGAGTCCGTGCTGTCTTATTTTGTCACCTTGCACCATGTCGACGTGGCTTACGACCGCTGGCTGCTCGATTCCGCTCGGTCGTTAACCCAGGAAATCAAGGTGCGCGACGGCAAAGTGATCGTCGAATTGCCTCCGGCCGCACTTGAGATTTTTAAGTGGGATGAATCGGACAAAACCTATTTTAAAATCATCTCGGAACAAAAAGGCATGCTGGCGGGCGACAAATTCGTTCCCGAGCCGTTTGATGTGGAAACCGATTGGACGCGGCCTGTTTATTTTGACGACGAAATGTATGGCGAACCGGTCAGGGTGGTGTCCATGCTGATTGCGCCCGAGCACGC
>Ga0208512_100155_pt1 | contig 26276 bp, 32 predicted proteins | sample LakWasMet40_LOW7_2_FD_183880 | JGI IMG/M metagenome (GOLD analysis project Ga0208512, IMG submission 183880) | Freshwater sediment methanotrophic microbial communities from Lake Washington under simulated oxygen tension - Sediment Metagenome... | ecosystem: Environmental > Aquatic > Freshwater >...
CTCGCCGCTTGAATCCTTTACCTCGCTAACGGTAGTCCATGAGGGAAAATCCACGCTGCTTTTATGACGACGCCATATCTCGCCCTGCCAGCTATTGACGGTTCCGGTAAGATCGCTTAATTCGACATCGACTTTTAGATTATTTTTCTGCGAGTGCAAGAAATACGCGCTCTTCCCGTAAACGTCCTGCTGGGTAAAGCCGGTTATCGCGGTAAAGGCCTCATTAATCGAAATGATGTTTTTGTCTTTATCGGTAACAAATATGCCCTCTCCGATATTGTTGAAAATCACCGATGCCATACTCAACTTGCCTTCGGACTGCTTTTGCCGGGTAATATCGGTCAATGTCATTAATACCTGATGAGGCTGACACTCGCCTACCCTGAATTCGGGCACGGCATTAACGACAACCCAAAGATAATTTTGCCGTTCCGCATTAAACAGCCCCATGACCACGCCTTCCACGGGCTTTCCCGTACGCAAAGCCAACATTGAAGGCTGTTGCTCTTCCGGGAAAACAGAACCGTCTTCATTGATCACCTTAAAGCAGGAATCAACAAACTTACGCCCGATGACGATATCGCGAGGAAGCCCCAGCAGTTGTTCGGCAGCATGATTGACCGACATCACAATACCCGCCGCATCCAGATAAATAACGCTCTGGTCGATATTTTCAAATAAACTGCGATATTTGGCCTCGCTAACCCGTAAGGTATCGATAGCCAAACTGCGATTCGTTAATTGAGGCATAATAAAAAAAAACGAAGCAAATACCCCGAAGTCTTCCTTAAGTTTTTCGAACATTGCATTTCTACTCCTTTGGATAACAAAACAATCCAGCATTTGATTGGGTAATTTCCAAGAATCAAGTCATCTTTTTAAAAAGCACTCCGGCAACCCTCAATAAAAAACATACTGTAGAACAGTTCCAGGAGCTTGCGCTTAGCAGGGAGCTATCCCGGCTAAAAACCATTCGAAAACACACCGCGATGTCCGATAAAACTACAGCCGGCCTGAGCCGCCTGCTGCTTCAACGAAAAAATCGCGGTTTCTTAGCTTCCGCATGGGCATTTTTCTTTGCCTTGGTTTTTACTTCTTTGTAATATTCAGCCTCATCATTCATAAATTGCTTTTCCTTCAGCTCAATATCAATGCCGGGAATTGTATATTGCCGGATTGTAGCCAACCGTTGTATATCCTCTTCTAAATGAGTCGTTGCCATATCGCTCTCCGGACTTTCTAACATTGCCCCTCCTAAGAATTGCCTGAAACCCGGCAGCCCTTATAACAAGCGCTGTTAGCTTAAAAAAAGCTTACTGCGCTTGCCGGGCGCGCCATCAATTTACGGCTAAATCTTATAGCAAAGAAAATAGCTGAAAAATTCGTACGCATACCTAAGTAATATTGCTTATGTATTTTCACTCAGTAATGGCTTACATTATTGATGCGTCTTAAAAATAAACCGCTCATAAGGGAATTGATTGACGCTTAAACATTAAAATTAAAAGAATCATTACTTACAAATATCCGTATGTTTTATCAAATCAGTTGGTTTTGTTACCGTTGGCTGTCGAATGCCAATAGATTCCAGTGTTCCACAACAATTTTGATTGCAGAGAGGCATGTCAAGCAAACTTACAAATTGAGTTTTTTTATCTAAAATATATAAAGTAGCCCTACAAAATAACAGACTAATTCTGTACAACCTGCCATATTAGTGAAAAAAATCAATCAAATAAGATAGCAATTCTGAAGTGTTTATTGCTGCGAATTATCTTATTTAGCCAACCTGCAGAAACGGATACCGGTTTATGAGCAAGTCACCTAATGGACATCTGAATACTGAAAGTCTTAACGACAAAGCAGCGGCTTTACTCGCTAAGCACCGTGAAACCATCCGAGTGCAAGCTGAAATCATGTTGCAACACTCCGAAGCCGATATTGCCCGCATGTCGACAAACGACATTCAAAAGCTGCTGTTTGAATTTCAGGTTCATCAAATAGAACTGAAAATGCAAAACGAAGAATTAAACAGGGCGCACCATGAACTAACGGCATCCCGCGATACCTACGCGCAACTTTATGATTCGTCTCCTGTAGGTTTCCTGACGCTAAATGAAGCGGGGATCATCCAGAAAGCCAATATTGCAGCCGCCGCCCTGTTGGATTGCCCAAAAGAAGATCTTATCGGCAAGCGCTTGGGGAAATTTATTCACCCTTTCGATCAGGATAATTATTACTTGTTTATCCATCGCCTTTTAGCCCAAAAAACCGGTCAAGACTTTAACGCCAATAGCAAAGATACCGGGACTTGGCCCACTCATCCAGAATGCAAGTACTTTCAACTTTGCGCGGATGCATCGCAACCCGGCGATCAAAACAACGGACTAACCTATATTGAATGCTACGCCAGGGTCGTTTACAACGATAAAAACGCGTTGCACATATGCCTGACCATAAATAACATCACCGAACGCAAGCAAGCGCAAGAAACCGTCGCCTACCTTAATGAAAAACTGGAAGAAAAAGTTCGCCGACAAACCAGCGAACTGATTGTAACTAATCTGAGTTTAATGAAAAAAGTTGAAGAACTCCGCCGCTCCAAACACCAACTGCTGGAACGGGAAGCCAAACTCAATTCCATTTTCAATGCGTCAGTAGAAGGCATTATCACTATTAACATGTCCAATATCATTGTATCCGCCAATGCCGCGGTAGAAACCATTTTCGGCTATAAACCGGAAGAGCTGATTGATTGCCGCATTAACGATCTGATACCGTCATCGCTAAAAGAAATGGATGATTCCAGCTTGCCTAATGCCGTAAGACTGACCGGTCAAATTCAGGAAGTCGAAGGCATTCACAAAAACGGTTTTACGGTGCCCCTGGATCTGTCCATCGCCGAATTTTCGGTCGATAACGTGCATTACTTTACCCATATTGTGCGCGATGTGAGTTTGCGCAAACGCCAGGAACAACAAGACAAGGAACATCTGGACGAACTCGCGCACGTCACCCGCCTTGGGCTGATGGGCGAAATGGCGTCAGGCATCGCCCATGAAGTCAACCAACCGCTGTCCGCGATTTCCAGCTATACCCAAGTCAGTTTAAATCTCATTAACACTGAAACCCCGGATCTGGTAAAACTCACCGAGATCCTGTACAAAACCCAGCAGCAGGCATTACGCGCAGGACGGATAATTCACCGCATGAGAGAGTTCCTTAAATCCCATGTAAAACATCGTTCAACCGCCGAGATTAACAACTTGATTCATGAAGCGGTCAGCCTGTGCATTGCCGACTTTAAACAACATGGCATAAAACTCATCTTTGAGCTGGAAAACAATCTGCCGCCTATTTATGTCGATCATGTCCAAATCGAGCAAGTCCTCATAAACCTGATCCGCAACAGTATTGATGCATTAAAAACCTTGCCGGCAAAACAACAACGCCACTTAGCGATTCATAGCCGATTAACTCCCAATAACAGCATACAGGTCAGAGTGAAAGACAATGGACCGGGGCTTGATATAGACCAACAACAAAAAATATTAACTCCATTTTACACCACCAAAGCGAACGGCATGGGCATGGGGTTATCCATCAGCCGTTCGCTTATAGAAGCCCATGATGGATCGTTGCATTTCAATAGCCAATCCGGAAAAGGCACCACGTTTTATTTCATTCTACCCATTACGGAGAAAACATGATGAGCATTAACAACTCGACACCTCTCGTTTATTTAGTTGACGATGAGTTCGCAATACGTGACTCACTGACACTCTTAATTGAATCGACAGGCCATGCGGTCAAGAGTTTTGAATCCGCCGAAGCATTTTTGAATAACTATGTTCCCGATAAACCGGGATGCCTGCTCTTGGATGTCCGAATGCCGTTAATGACCGGCCACGAACTTCAGAGCGAATTATCGAACAGGGGGATTAACATCCCGATTATATTTATCAGCGGTCATGCCGATATTGCCGACTCGGCCAAAGCATTCAGAGCCGGGGCTGTCGATTTTCTGGAAAAGCCGTTTAATAACGAGGTATTACTGGAACGCATCAATGAGGCCATTAAAAAGGACATTGCGTTCAGGGAAGAATGTGTCAAAAAACGCCGTATACAAGATCGCATCGACCATTTAACGACAAGGGAAAAAGAAGTGCTGGGACTGATCGTCAAAAGCCACTCCAATAAGGAATCCGCAAAAATACTCAACATCAGCAATCGCACCGTAGACGTACACCGGGCCAGCATCATGGAAAAAATGCAGGCTGAAAATGTCGCCGAACTGATAACGATGGTCATTTATTGCGAAACGCCGAGCAGCACCGCACTGGAAGAAAGGTTTCACTGATAATCGTATCGTGCCGGTCGGAAAGGTTGTTATGCAGACCTTCCAGGTTTTTTAAAACATGGAAGGTCTAGCCGCCCGCCTCTTCGGCAAGGCCCGGTTCAGCACGAACGCTTGATGTCTTTATATCGCTTGACCAGCAAAAAGCCGGCCCACAGCAGCGACAGCGCCATGATTGCGGAACCGATCATAAAGATCGCTTTAGCCAGGGAGTGGTCGTATTGCAAAAGCCCCGACTCGGTCAAAAGATACTGCCAATCGTGAAAACCGTAAGGCGCCGAATGACCGAAATTACCGCCCAACAACGGCAACTGCCCTGCTCGCGCATCGTTCATATACGGTGCAATATCCAGGAAGTTTTCGCCGACCCACCATAACGCCACCGATGCGCCGAAAGGATCGCGTGTTTTAAGCAATAACACGCCCGTGCAGATTGCCGGCATTAACAGCTGGCCCAGCGTTCCGCCTAATGACGTAATAAATGCGCCGAACGGCCTGAAAACAATATGTCCCGCCTCATGAAAAGGCAGATTGACCCGATGTAAAAAAGAGTTTCCAAGCTCATTGCTTTCGATAGATGGGCTTATAAGCTGCCAGCTCCAAATAATGAGACCGGCAAGAATAATCGCCCTGCCTATAACATGCGCCAACGTGATTTGCTGCGTCTCCTGAAACAGCAATTGCCTCAACGGCCGGGTTTCATCTTCGTTATAAAGCGTCACAATGGGCGGCCGGATAGTTTGTCGGGCCTCTTGTTCAGGATGATATTTCAGATACTTCTCGAATACGATGCCGCAATGAGGACAAATTTCACTTTGCACATGCAGCTCATTTAGGCATTTGGGACAGTTCATGGTCTTTTTGACAGGTTATGATTATTCTTGTGCATGACTAAGAATTTTTTACCTCGAAAATCACAAAGCTTATGTTTTCTTCGCGTTCTTCGTGGTGAAAAATCGCCCATAAGAGTTCCTGTGGTATATTTCATCGAGATTCGTTCAGCTTAAGATTTTAACCACTTACACCCGTTTTCAGGAGATAAGATGCCAAAACCCGTCACCCCTTTGTTGGCAGCCGATATTTTAATCGAACTCATCGACCAGCCCGATCGGCCGTTCGTGCTGATCGAACGCGCCTATCCGCCTTACGGTTGGGCGGTGCCTGGCGGTTTTGTCGATGTCGGCGAAACCGTTGAACATGCCGCGATGCGCGAAGCCAAGGAAGAAACCTGTCTCGATATTACCCTGACCGCCTTACTAGGCATCTATTCCAATCCCGAACGCGACTCCCGCAACCATACCGTCACCGCCGTCTATATTGCCGAAGCCTCCGGCATGCCGCGGGCCGCCGATGATGCAAAAAATTTCGGCCTTTTTACCTTCGACAATCTTCCCGCCGTGCTGGCATTCGACCATGCCCAAGTTGTGGAAGATTATAAAAATTACCGGATGACCGGAAAAGTTACGCCGTTACGGGTCTATTAATAGTTTGGCCGGCCATATAAGCGAATTATCAAGCGATGGCTTTAGTTGGCGGCACTCGTATTTTGTTCAGCCATTGCACTGCGATCAATAAAAATATTGATTAGAAAATACCAGCCAATCAGCATTGAAATAATTAACAGAGCGATCGTTAAATTTTTTTTAACGGATGTGTTACTTACTCGGCGCTTTTTAGGTTTTTTGGATATTTTCAGGCCATTAAAGCCACACTCATGATTTGAACAACTGTAACGATTAATGGCAATAAGATAATTGATTAACTTGTCAAATGCGTTACGGTGAATTCGGTGTAAAGGCGAACCGCAGTGAGTACAGTTTTTGATTTTTCCTGGGAAGACTTTTGCTGTCATGGTATTTATTTGAAATTTTAAAGTTTATTTTTATAGTAACAGTTTTTTTTAAAATTATTAACGATCAAATTAACAGCTGGATTTATTTTTCTTGGGCGCGGTAAATATCGACATAACTTCCCTAAGTCTGTTCATTTCGTAGCGGTCGCCATGCCCAAGACACTGCTAGTCCTTAGTCAGGCATTTTCACTTCGGCATGTCCTCCACCGGCGGACAGCTGCAAAACACATGCCTGTCGCCGTAAACATTATCGATACGCCCGACCGGCGGCCAGTATTTATCATCATGCTGATCGCTGTTCGGAAAAAAGGCCTGTTGTTTGGAGTAAGGCAGTGTCCATTTTTCCAGCAGCAAACGGTGAGTGTGCGGCGCATTGTGCAGCAGGTTGTTTTCGGCATCGGCGGCGCCGGTTTCTACGGCGTTGATTTCCTCGCGGATGGCGATTAGGGCATCGCAAAAACGGTCGATCTCGGCTTTATCTTCGCTTTCGGTCGGTTCTATCATCAAGGTGTCGGCGACCGGGAACGACACGGTGGGCGCATGAAAACCGTAGTCGATCAGGCGTTTGGCGATGTCTTCGACGGTGACGTTGCAGGTCTTTTTAAAGGCGTGGCAATCGATAATGCATTCATGCGCCACCCAGCCGTTTTTACCGGTGTATAAAATCGGGTAATGCGGCGCTAAACGCTTGGCGATGTAATTGGCGTTCAGGATCGCGGTCAATGTCGCGCGTTTTAATCCGGCTGCGCCCATCATCGCGATATACGCCCAGGAAATAGTGTAAATACTGGCCGATCCCCAAGGCGCGGCGGATACTGTGCCGATAGTGCCGTGCTCGCCTTTGGCCGGATTGACGCCTTCGACGACCGGATGGTCGGGCAAAAACGGTGCCAGATGCGCGCCCACGCCTATCGGGCCGACGCCGGGACCGCCGCCGCCATGCGGAATGCAAAAGGTTTTATGCAGGTTAAGATGGGCGACATCGGCGCCGATTTTACCGGGACGGCTCAAACCCACCAGCGCATTGAAGTTGGCGCCGTCCAGGTAAACCTGCCCGCCATGCCGGTGAATCAGCTCGCAGATTTCCCTGAACGCCTGTTCGAACACGCCGTGCGTGGACGGATAGGTAATCATCAACGCGGCCAGCGTGTCGTGATATTCGGCGGTTTTGGCGCGCAAATCGTCCAGGCTGACGTTGCCGTTGTCATCGCAGGCGACTACCACGACTTTAAGCCCGGCCATCGTAGCGCTGGCCGGATTGGTGCCGTGTGCGGAAGCCGGTATCAGGCAGATGTTGCGCTGCGCATGGCCCCTGACTTCATGGTATTTGCGAATCACTAACAGACCGGTATATTCGCCTTGCGAACCGGCATTGGGTTGCAACGAAAAAGCGTCGAAGCCGGTCAGGTCGCACAGCATGTCTTCCAGCTCGGCAAACATTTGTTGATAGCCGTGAGTCTGGTACAGCGGCGCGAATGGGTGCAGTGCGTTAAACTCATAATAGGAAATGGTCTGCATTTCCGTCGCGGCGTTCAGCTTCATGGTACAGGAGCCCAGCGGAATCATCGAGCGATCCAGCGCTATGTCGCGCCGGGCTAACCTTCGCATATAGCGCATCATTTCGGTTTCGGAATGGTAGCGGTCGAACACCGGATGTTGCAGGAATTGATCTTTACGCAACAAGGTTTCAGGGATGCATTCGCCCACTGTCGCATCCAAGCCGTTGATGTCGGGCAGATCGGCGGTGGCTGTGGCAAACACCTGCCAGACATCTCTTAAGTTTTCCCGCGTAGTAGTTTCGTCCAGCGATATGCCGATATGATCCGCATCGATGACACGCAAATTGATATTGGCTTCCGTAGCCTGGGCGGCGATGCGTTTCGCCCGGTTCGGGGTGCTGACCACCAAGGTATCGAAGTAACGCTCGCTCAACACTTGATGGCCCAGTTCGGTAATGCCGGCGGCCAGGATTTGCGTGTAGCGATGCACCCGGCCTGCAATCAGGCGCAAGCCTTCCGCGCCATGATAAACCGCGTAAAATCCGGCGATCACCGCAAGCAGCACTTGGGATGTGCAGATATTGCTGGTGGCCTTGTCCCGGCGGATATGCTGCTCGCGGGTTTGCAGCGCCATGCGCAAGGCAAGCTGGCCGTGACTGTCTTGGGACACGCCGATAATACGGCCGGGAACCGAGCGCTTATATTCGTCCTTGGTCGCGAAATACGCGGCATGAGGCCCGCCGTAACCCATCGGCACGCCAAATCGCTGGGAGTTGCCGACCACTATGTCGACGCCGAATTCGGCAGGCGGTTTCAGCAGCACCAGCGCCAGCAAATCCGCAGCGACCGTGACCAGCGCCGATTTGGCCTGGGCGATGGCGGTAACGGCGGACAAGTCTTTTATTTCGCCGTTACCGCCGGGATATTGCACCAGCAGCGCAAAAAAATCGTATTGCTCCAGATCGCGATAAGGATCGGCAACGATAACCTCATAGCCCAGGGAGCGGGCGCGGGTCTTGATTACCGCTATAGTTTGCGGATGACAGTCCTGGTCCACGACTATGCTGTTGGCTGTGCTTTTGGACAAGCGCCGCGACATGGTCATCGCTTCCGCCGCCGCGGTGGCCTCATCCAGCAGCGAGGCATTGGCGAGCGCCATGCCGGTTAAATCGATAATAACTTGCTGAAATGTCAGCAGCGCTTCCAGCCGTCCTTGGCTGACTTCGGCCTGATAAGGCGTGTAAGCCGTGTACCAGGCCGGGTTTTCCAGCACATTGCGCTTAATCACCGCCGGCATGATCGTATCGTAATAACCCATGCCGATCATCGAGGTGAACACTTTATTGCGTTCACGCATTTTGCGCAGATGCTTGATCACCGCGCGTTCGCTGACCGTTTCGGTCAGCTTTAGCGGCTCATGATTGAGGATATTGGCCGGAATGGCCAACTCGATAATGTCTTCCAGTTCGTTGACCCCCAGCTCAGCCAGCATATCTTGGGTCTGCTGCGGATTGGGGCCGATGTGGCGGTTGATGAAATTACCGCGCATTTCCAGTTGCGCTAAACCAGGGCGAGATGTAGTCATGATGGGTAACCACTCAGCGTTAGAAAAGTAGAATTCGGAGAAAAGCCATTGTCCAACGAAAGACACGAAAAGAATAGACGGACAAAGGTCAGGATCGGCCCGCCACTATGCTGAAATCTGGTCTTTTCGCCCTATCCTATGGTAACGATGGGGAACAAAAGGCAATGGCGTCACCGTAACGCTAATACGGTGTTCGCGAACCGTGGTGTACAACGGGCTGCCCAAGTCGACGGTATACGGGTCGAGCAGCGCCATAGCAATCGGCCGCTCCAGGCTGGGCGAAAAACTGCCGCTGGTTACATAGCCCACGGCGATACCTTCGCTGCTACAAATGATACCGCCTTCCCGCACCGGTATTTTGCTATCGATCAGCAAGCCGACGCGAATTTTTTCCGGTCCGCCTTGCAACTGAGCCAGAATTTTTTCGGCTCCGGGAAAGTGGTTATCGGTTTTTCTAATCAGCCACTGGAGATCGGCCTCTACCGGCGTAATCGACTCATTCAGTTCATGGCCGTACAAGCATAGACCCGCTTCCAGGCGCAAGGTATCCCTGGCCGCCAAACCTATCGGTTCTACCTCGTCTTCGTCCAGAAACAGGCGGGCAAGTTGCTCCGCATAATGATGGCCTACCGAGATTTCAAAACCGTCTTCGCCGGTATAGCCGCTACGGCTGATGTTGCATTTGATGCCCTTGATATTTGTGCCGCAGGCTTGCATAAAGGACAGTTCAGCGGCGTGCGCAGAAAACTTTTCCATGACCGATGCGGCGGCAGGACCCTGCAAGGCGAATAAAGCCTGGCCGGTCAATTCATTAAAACAACACCGTCCTCCTAAATGGCTATACAGGTGCTTAAAATCCTTGTCTTTGCAGGCGGCATTGACAACAATCATCAAACCCGTGTCGATACGGGTAATGATGATGTCATCCATAATCCCGCCCTCGTTATTGGTTAATACCGTGTATTTCTGATCGCCGGATTTAAGTCCGGAAATATCGCTGGCTATCAATTGCCCAAGTTCATAAGCCGCATCATCGCCCAAAATCAGACACTGCCCCATATGGGAAATATCGAAAAAACCTGCATGACTGCGGCAATGCAGATGTTCGTGCAACGTACCTTTGCCGTATTGCACCGGCATAAGATAGCCTGCAAACGGCACCATTCTGGCGCCCAGCTCAAGATGCAGATTGTAAAGCGACGTTTGTTTTAACATGGAAAATTTATCTTCGCGTGTGAGCAAGCCTGTAGTTTAGCCATTTGTTCGATTATTTACCACGAACAGCGTGAAGAACATGAAGAAAAAAACATAACGGCCATAACGCACCAATACGGAGAACTACCCGAGTCCCCTGTCCAAGCCGCCCACTGCTGACTTGTTTTAGTTTTTTAGATTAAAGCCATAGCTTGTATAATCCCCGCTTTATTTCGGCTTGTTATCTTGCTGCATTCACTTCTTATTTAAAATCTCAGAGAACTCTATGGCGCTGTATTGTGGAATCGTTGGTTTACCCAATGTTGGAAAATCGACCTTATTTAATGCCCTAACCCGTGCAAAAATCGCGGCCGAAAATTACCCTTTCTGCACCATCGACCCCAATGTAGGCGTAGTTCCCGTGCCTGACTCCCGGATGGACAAGCTGGCGGAAATTGTAAAACCCGAACGTACGCTGCCAACCACCATTGAGTTTGTAGACATCGCAGGACTGGTTGCCGGAGCCTCCAAAGGCGAAGGCTTGGGCAACCAGTTTTTAGCCAATATTCGCGAGACGGACGCCATTGCCCATGTAGTACGCTGCTTTCAGGATGATAACGTCATCCATGTCGCCGGAAAAATCGATCCGCTCTCCGACATCGAAGTCATTAACACGGAATTGGCCTTGGCCGATATGGCTTCCGTTGAAAAAGCCTTGCTGCGCGCGAGCAAAGCGGCCAGAACCGGCAACAAAGACGAACAGGCAAAAAAAGACGTGCTGGAAAAAGTTTTCAAGCAACTGGACTCGGGCGAACCGGCGCGAACCCTGCCGTTAACCGAGGACGAAAAAGCCCTGATCAGGGATCTGTGCCTGATGACGCTCAAACCGGCCATGTACATTGCCAATGTTCAGGACGACGGCTTTGAAAACAACCCATTACTGGATAAAGTGCAAGCGCTGGCCGAAAAAGAAGGCGCGATGGTGGTGCCGATCTGCGCCGCCATAGAAGCGGAAATAGCCCAACTGGACGAGGAAGAAAAGCAAGAATTCCTGGACGATCTGGGCCTGGAAGAACCCGGTTTGAACCGTGTCGTAAGAGCCGGATACAAACTGTTGAACCTCGCGACCTATTTCACTGCGGGCGTCAAAGAAGTCAGGGCCTGGACGATTCCGGTCGGAGCGACCGCGCCGCAGGCGGCCGGTGTCATTCACAGCGATTTTGAAAAAGGCTTCATTCGCGCCGAAGTCATCGCCTACCAGGATTTCATCGACTATAAAGGCGAACAGGGCGCCAAAGACGCCGGTAAATGGCGGCTTGAAGGCAAAGACTATATCGTTAAAGACGGCGACGTAGTGCATTTCAGATTCAACGTTTGACAAAGCAAGAGCGGGTACTTATAATTCCCGCTCTTTAAAAGACCTGTCAAATGGCGATGTAGCTCAGCTGGTTAGAGCACGGGATTCATAACCCCGGGGTCGGTGGTTCAAGTCCACCTATCGCCACCATACAAATCAAAGGGTTACACATAGTTTTAACCCTTAGTTTTTCTAAATGTAGTATTTCTGTCTACATCGACCGCCAAGTTTTCAGCATACTGTTCAAGATGAACGCTCGACAAATGAGCGTACTTCAAAACCATAGAAATATCCGACCAACCACCGAGTTCCATAAGCACTTGCAAAGGCGTACCATTCTGTACATGCCAACTCGCCCAAGTATGGCGTAAATCATGCCAACGGAAATTTTCAATCCCAGCCCTGGACAATGCTTTTCTCCAAGCATGATTATTAGCACGAGTAACCGGATTTCCTTGATACGTAAATACATAAACATCATGCTTACCGACTTGCTCACGAACCAGAGCAATAGCGTCATCATTCATCGGAACCGAAAAAGATTTTCCACCCTTGGCCTGATCGGCATAAATCCAAAGACAACGCCGAGACAAATCAACCTGAGACCAACACAAAGCAGTAACATTAGACTCACGTAAACCAGTAGCCAAGGAAAAATTAACCATAGTCAACAAATGCAAAGGCAACTCACTTACAAGCCGTGCATGTTCATCACGAGTAAGCCAACGAACGCGTTTGACCGGCTCAGGCAATAACCTGATTTTAGGAGCTGAATCAAGCCATTCCCAATCGATACAGCAATTCAGTATCGACCGCAAAAGCTCCAATGTGCGATTAACAGTACTATTGCTAACGCCTTGGGATAGTTTAGAAACCCGAATAGCGTCAACCTTATCACGAGTAATTTCATGTACGCATAAACCCGATAAATGCTGATCAAGCCAACGCAACTTGAATTTATCGGTTTCAATGCTTTTTTTGTGCGAATGCTCGGTTAACCAACGAATAACAACCTCTGGCCAAGTACGACGTTGTTTAGATCCAAGATGCTTTATACGCCAAGCTTCGGCTTTTAACCGATCATGAAGTTCCTGTGCATCTTGACGGTTTACAGTCGCAGCAGTTCTTTGTATTTTGCTTCCGTCAGGTGCGGTGAACTGTATCCACCAAATTTGGCCACGCTTATAGATTGACATTGTTCAATATCCTTTGGTTGATCATCGACTACCGTCAAGGTGTCATTTACAGAAAGTGGATAACGGCCAGAAACCCAGTCGGCTAGATGCTCACAGACGAAAATCCAACGTTTTCCAGCCTTACGGCCAGGAATTAATCCAAGTTTCGCCTTTCGCCTCAAAACTTCGGGGTTCATTTTAAGGAAATCGGCAGCTTCATCTATGTCAAAAATCTGCATTAGTTTTAATTCCGTTTAAATTAAAAAATGTCTATCTTCACCAATGGCCTGAACGGCCTGAGTATCAGATAAACGTGAAACAGGTTTAAAAAATTTATCGCGAGCTTGCTGTTTTATCGGTTCGTTATTCTTGCACACAGTTTCAACATGCTTTCTCAAGCATTCCGCCGAGCAAAATACGGTTTGATTCCAGATTAAAGCTGTTTTAAGCAATGATCGGCCCGGACAAACGGAGCACGGAACAATAGAAAAAAGGTTACTCACCCTTGAATTCCACCAAGAATCGATAATTGATATAACCACTGATGCCATAAAAGCGGCACAACGTAGAAAAAAATAAAAACGAAATACAACAGAACAAGACACACAATTAAAGCAGATCGAATGTTATAAAGAAAAGTACTCATGCCGCTTTACCCACTAATCGCCGCCGTTCCAAGCCCTGTTTAATCTGATCACGAATATCATCGTCATCTAATCCCCGGTTCCGGTAATAAATTTGTATTTCCGGCCATATATGCAAGCGGTGAATCTGTCGCATTACGTGCCTTACTGTGCATTCATTACGGCGAGCCATGATTGACACTAAGTTACCAATCACGGAAGTGATGTTTCTAGCGATAGGGTCTACGGCTTCTTTTTTTTTGCGCGTAATTTTTACGCCTTGAGCGGGGACTTTGAAGATGACGTCTTGCATTAGCAATTGCCAAAAGGGGTTTAGATAACCACGGGCATCACCATTGATCATTAGCCGGTTTCGTTCCAAGGCGTAGCGCCATAGGTCGGTTAGGTGGTCAGCAACTTGGTTAAAGCCTTCGAATTCCAAACCCAGGCCTAAGCCTATTTCACGGATTACGGTGTGATGAAGCCTAGATTCTATGCGGCGTACCGACTGGGTATCGTCATAAGCGCCTAATGAATAGATATTCCATTCTTCATGAAAGTAATCAACTTTGTCTGATTTAACAATTTCATAGCTTTTGTCGTAGATTGCCATCTGAATACCTAAGGGCTTACCGATCAGATAATTCTTTCCCTGGTCACTCGCCCCGTAACTAGCAATAGCATCACAAAAATCTGACAAATCCAGGGAAGCAATACCGTCAAAAACTCTAACTGTCCGAGAGCTTGTAATAAAATTCTGAATAAAATCAACCGGCAGGTTAAAGCCTTGATAATCACAAGCAAGATGCACGGCAACTCCCTTGGCTATTGGTTCTTCTAAAAAAATGCGAGACAAGCCGACAAATTCGCCATGAAGGTATTCCCATATTTCAGCGGTTGTGCGCTGGGATATGAAGTGCGGCGAAAGTTCAATTTTTAGATGCGAGCCTTCGTTATCCATTTTGCCGTACCAACTGCCAAACAGGATAACTAAGCCAACAGCGTTGTTTTGCATCTTATAGCGATAACCGCCGGTTTTACCCATGCGCGAAAAATGCCAACGATCATCATTGACGCAAGTATTTCCGGTTAACCGGATATATTCATCTTTGTTTTCTACATGCTGTTCCAGCTTTGTGATAAAGGAAGCTTTAGGCATGCCATAAAAAAGCTGTCTTACTGTATCCACCGAAGCACCGACAATATTAACGCTTGAAAGATCAGTAATATTAGCGTTAGCAGCAAACAATAAACCGTTCTGATCTTCGTCAGAACCAAGAGCAAGGGATTCAAGAGAAAAGCGTTGGTTTAAATTCATGTTATCGGCTCTAATAGGCTTTGTGTTGTTGTTATCTGTTACGTGATACAGGGACGTAACAGCCTTTTTTGTTTTTTTAATTTTCTGCGACCGCTGTTTTATAGGCCTTTACCGGCTTGGGGTTAAGCGGCAAAACTTTACATTTTGAAATCGGCCAACATTCGGAACCGCGATCAAGCCCAAAATGAAGAATTAGCTTCGGCTGGTGGATTTGCAAAAATCGTTCAGCACACTGCCTATAATCGGCTATGACTTCAGGGTCACGGCTTGGGCACCTAACTGCAATGACTTCGCAATCTATCAGGCCTGCAAAATATTTATCCAGGTGCGGGTCTTTTGAATGCGTCCACTGCAAGACAGGGATGGAATAAACGCCATGATCGGCCCACCATGCGCATACGATTCTTGAGCGCCATATCTGGTAAAGTGAATAAATTTCCGGGTAATTCGCATATACGGAAAAGTCAGGCGCTACGACGGTCCCGGCCAGTAATGCTTTTTCAACAAATTTAGTGGGTGAACGCCATATACTTTCCAGCCGCCAATCATCAACAAAACAATGGAAGGGCAAGATTTCTGTTTTTGAGCCGTATCTAAAAAATTGAATATTTCTATAATCCGAAAGCTTATTCGATAAATAAGGAAAAGAACCGGTATATGCAACATTCGGTATTGTTAAAGTGACGCGGTTATTCATAAATTAATTCTCAAAATGAACAGCTATAATCTGCTACATGTCTCTATTCAACGTTTCGTTATTTATTCGAACGCCAATTACTCCAAGAAGGCTCAACGCCATGTTTCGATTCGTAAAATTTAGATAATTGAAAATTCAAATCCGCGGCAGAACCATTAAAATTACCCGCACTACGATCAGAAGAAGTCTGTATCTGGGAATACTTGCCATAATTCTCGAACCGCTCAGGACTTAATTCCGCTATCCATGCCCAACGGTCTGTTAATTGATGCCCTTCTTTACTACTACGGCCACCCATTATTGAATCAATTCGCTACGTTATGGGAATCGGAAGAAAAAGGGGACGCAGCAGCCGCTACAAGTGCATTGCCTGTCAAAAAAGCATGTTCGCCTATCGCCCATGCTTTTTTATGCGCGTCAATTCGCTGTTTTGCACTCATTGATTACCCTGAAAACGCCTATACCACTAATAACCAAGTTAATCACTCAACTTAACTGGCCTTGATGAAACATGATGAAAACCAGTATTTTCATGACCCCCATAGTTTCTATCGTCCCTATCAGGCCTAAAATGATTAAACGGGAGGTGATCGATATATATTTGACAAACATCATGAGAAACTTCAATTAACGTAGCCTGCTGAGAATAGCAAGAACATCGATTTTTCGTTTTGGAAAAAACGCAACCAGACAACACCGGCATGGAAACAGGTACTGCCAAATCCTTATAGATAGGAGCAGTCCAGGGCAAACCTTGAACCACGGGAGTCATCGACTTGGCTATATCATCTACCGTAGGCTTAGAACCAGATGACGGAACAGTCTTATCTACCCCCGCCTTATTAACCCCATTATCGACCGCCTCGTTTCGCGTTAATTCGGTAGAATTAACACGATTTTTAATACGGAAAACGGTAAAAGAAATAAAAAAAACGGCCAACACCGACGCAACAATAAGCGCATAAAATGCCATTGGCTTACGCTTCTCTTGCTTAGTGTGTATTTCAGCAGAGTCATACATTCCATAAACATGACTAGGCAATTTATAAACACGTTCAACGGCACCCGATCTAGATTGAACGTCTTGCTTACATTCCGGCCATTCGTACTCCTTTCGGCCAGACCATTTGTCTACCAAATGCACATGACGACCAACCAATAGCCGAATATAATTATGAAACAAATGCGGCCCCTGACTAATCAGCCAAAAATCAAGACCGTAATGCCTGTGCGTTTCCAAAGCCGATATGGCTATAGATGGAGCAGCGCCACCACCTGATGGACGCCATATGCGCTGAACCTCATCTACAACAATCAAAGAGCCGGATTCCTTCCAATCAGGCCAATTTTCAACAAATTTTGGCGCACTATGTGTACGTGCCGATATATCCGCATCCTGCGCCCTGCAAATATCACAAAGCTGAGATCGGCAATATATTACTTCGTGAGCAATACCGCGCAAATTCCTGACACCATGCACGAATAACAAACGATTAGGTTCAGACTTCCTCAATTCCAGTAATTGATCAATCAACCATGCCGTCTTACCCGTACCCGGACCGCCCGTTATTAACGTGATCATGATAATTTCATATGTTTTAAAGCCAACAACGACACTCGAGCAGACAACGCGGAACCTAATATCGATAAAGACTGATCAAAACCGGCCATATTCAACAACGCATGAGGAACACTAGACAAAGAAGAATAAGCGCCGGATGAATCCGCCAAAAAATTATTCAGAATAGTAGTAATACCGGTATACGCGAATACGGCAAAACCCAATGCGGCCATAACCCTCGAAACGAGAGCCGGCGTCATGCTCATAAGATAAGAAAAGAAAACTTTTATCATGATTTAATGCCCCCAATAAAAATCATCCCACCAAACAAATAAGCCAAACCCAAAATCATAGGACGAATGCCAAGAGCAAAATCACAATATGGCTGATACGACATAGAAAGGGAGCCATGACTTGTCGTAACCGACGACGAAGCAGGACACGCCATAATATTGACGGACGGGACTGAAACGCTGACCCCATGTTCTACAACCGGAATCGGTTCGGCGGTAGGCGCAGAAGCTCCAGAATCTTTAAGGTCATCAAGTTGACGGTCATCGATGGCCTTAGTCGTATCGGCAATAGACTTAAGATAAGCGTTCTTAGCGGCGTTATCTGCTTCATCCGCTAAAGACTTATTAGAAGAAGAAACGGAAGCGGCAGTATTAGCGGCAGCGGCATCAGATGCGGCAGCAGCAGCCTTGGTAGAATCCGTCGGATCAGCGGCAGCGGCAGCAGCGGATAATTGAGCAGTATTAGCGGCATTGACAGCAGCAGCAGCCGAATTTTTTGCAGCAGCGGCTTTTGTAGCGGCTTCTTGTTGTATTGTGTCTAAGTTCGGCTTATTGACGCATTGAGGTATGCCCATAATGTAACCTTTCTGCTGATCAGACGTACAAGGTGCAGGGCCATCATTAGCAACGCAATTATATGTACCATCATCGTGCTGACCCGGTGGACAACCGAGGGGCGGATCTTTCAGACACCCGTCGTTAGTCGAATTCGCATGAGCATGACCAGGGCAGTTAAGAGGATACAACTTACAGCTATTTGTTGAATTCTCATAAGTTTCCGTAGAACCGCAAACTGGTGGTGTTTGACAATCACCTGACGAACCATTCAATACTTGTCCGCCCGTACATTCCTTCACCGAACAAAGACCAAAACCATTATCGGTCTCTGGAGGCTTGCAATCAACGGGAGGGTATTCGCAAGCACCAGTCGTCGAATTACGAACTTTTGGTGTTGTACAGGCTGGGGCGTTTATGCACTGGTCAGCACTGGCAACACCACCGTATGGACATGTGGGATTGCGGCTAATTATGGCCGTTGTGGGACTACCATAATAGAGGACGTTGCACGTGGACGGCATTGTGCTGGACTGGTAAATATAAGCGCCCCCAGGAAAAGCAAAAGTACAAGCTGCATCTAAGGTAGAAAAAGACTGACCGCCGTAATACCAAATGCCGCTAGCAGGGTAAGTATCAGCTGAAACTATTCCGGATATAAAAATGGAAAATAAAAAAAGGATTATTCGAAACATGAATAAATCCCGCAAAAAATCAGTTTGAGAACGTTATCCACGACGCACCCACTATGGCAACGAATACCGCCAACAAATAAAAACCAGAAATCATAAAACACCCCGCAAAGAACGTAGACCCCAAGAAATCGCCCACACTAGAGAGACAAGACCGCTGACTTGAATAACATCGATAAGCTCAACACCAGTAAAAAAACCCAGTCTCATTTGTGCATAATCTTGAGCAGACAACAGTATTACGCCTGTACATTCGTCCAGCGGCGTATTTAATAATAAGAGTCCTTGGCCGCCTGTAAGTGGATCGTTAGAACCACCACCTAAAGGGGATAAATCAACGGTCAGGTTAGTGATTTGGGCGCATATGGACATTTTTAAACCCGCTAAAAAAGAGACAAAAAAATATAAAACCGGGATAACCTAGCGATTATCCCGATAAAAGCTAATGGTTAAAGAGCTTTACGCAGCAACTTAAAAGCGTAAATGCCAACAATCACGACCAACACGGCAGAACCAACAGTTCCGGCATCAGTACCAGCAGTTGAAATGGCGGTAGAAACAGCCGCATCAACAGCGGCAGACGCAGCACCAGACACAGCCAATAAGCCTGCTCCAACTGATAATCCGGCTCCAAGTCTTTTTAAATTAGTTTTTTTCATGATTTTTCTCCAAAGTTTAATGAAATGTAAGGCTAGAAAATTTAAAACTCGCCTTGTTGGTTTTTAGGTGCTACGCATTAATTTCACGATAGCGCCTACGGAATGGCCTAGTATGTAGGCCACTATTGTCGACCCAACTATGTATTCAAATAGCTGGGGGTCAAATCCAAAATATTCGTTGAACAATGAAATCAACGAAGCATTCTTTAAGTCTGTATAGTCTTGCGCCGATAAAAGTATTACTCCTGTACACTCGTCCAGCGGCGTGTTTGATAATAAGAGTCCTTGGCCGCCTGTAACTGGATCGTTAGAACCACCACCGACAGCGGATAAATCAGAGGTCAGGTTAGTGATTTGGGCGCACGTGGACATTTTTACTCCCATTCGCTGATCTAATTACATGGCCGTTTATGAATCGGTCTTTTCTCACTCGGTTACTAAGTACCCGCTCTTTGAACTCTACGGGCTTTTTTATCAGGCAGGTCATTGAGCGGATTTTCATGGGTTATTGCCCCTTTATGGTTTGTTTGCGGTGTTTGAGGTTGTTGTTCCGGACGGTGTTCCGGACGTTGTGCCCGTCAGCTGTCCCGATACGCCTTTGGCTTTGTCTTTGCTTTCTTGTTCTTGTTCGACTGACGGGTCAGGACCGTCAAGTTTCATGGTCTCAGCCACCAGCACGGCTTTATTTTGCCCACCCATATCGACTCTACATACAATTTCCATCATGCACGGAAAATAAAGTTTTCCAGAATCAACCAAGGCCTTTTGCGCATCGAACATTTCAAACGGCATTTTGATTTTTATTAACTCATTACCCAAGTTATTTGGGTTTTGTCCGGTATTGGGTTTACTTACCCATATCGAACCGCCATTCGAAACACCTCGCTCGTTGCTAATTTCATACCGCGTCAAACTTTCAACTTGACCTCGTACAATGGTGCGCATATCGCCCAGAAAACCGTTTTGGGTTATTTGATCTGTCATGGTTTTGTTCCTTTGCTGTAAGTTAATGTTATGACCCTTTAAACCGCGGGTCGAACGGGGTTAGTCTTCTATGTCAAGGATAATTTAATAATTGCATTCATTTTAAGGCCTCATAACGACCACGAAGATACCAACCAATAATGTAACCAAGGAAAGAGCCCACAAAAATGGATACAAAAAGCAAGTAGATCGTAAAGTCGTTTAAATGTTCTATTTCAAGAGCGGTTGAAATGTGGTTCATCTGTAAAGCCTTCTTCTTTTGCAAAATCATCTGAGATGTAATTCATGTCGGGAATTGCTGCTCCGGTTATTGCGTGGGTTTCTTGGAAATCCGGTTGGATACAGGCTCCAAATCCGGTTTTATCAAAGGTTGTTGCTATCTCGGTAAATGAATAGGTGATTGACATCAGCGCAAAGACATAGCCAATGATGAAGGGAACCGCTGCATTTGAAACGAATGCCCATAATAGGTTTATTAGGCGTCTGCGCTGGCTGTATGTCATACCTTGGCCGGGTAGGTGTTGTTTTATGTTGAGCATGTTTTGTTTCCTTGTTTTTTGTTCTTTTTGTTGTGTTTGGTTTTAGGCCGGTTGGGGCTGGTTATGGCCGGTTTTATCTAACATCTTTTATATGCTGTTTTTTGTTTTGTTCTTTTTGGCGAACCCTAAAGGGCCGGGCTTTCCGTTCCAATCGACGTTTAAAGCTGATAACTGGCAGTAAGGACAAATCCTTTTACGCACGCTCCAAAGGCTTTGCCCTAACTGCCAGTAATTCAGCTTTAATCGCCAATTTCCTCTACAATCCCTTTCGCTACGGCTATGCGCTGTTTTCGTTTTGCGCGTTTCGAACCTTTAAAGCGCATAGCCATGACCGTTGAGGAAAAGCGCCTCAACGGCCATTGGATAGCGTGTTTTCTTCTTCGGTTGTACAAGTAATTTTTTTAGCAAGGCTAAAATAATTACTTGACAACTTGGATACGCTACGTGCTGGAATATCCGCTTTTTTATATTTCCCCCCTGCGGGGTTTGTTTGGCTTTCTTGGCTTTTAACATTCGGCGCGCTTTTGGTTGCGGCAAGCGGCTTGGTACGACGGCCAGTCGCCTCCGTAAAATTAAAGGCTCCTCGTACCTCGTCGCTTTAATTTTACGGGAAGGCGTGGAGGCCGAGACGGGTTCGCTTTGCCGCTTCATTGGCGCGCCGCTTGTTTCGCTGTTTGTTTCTGTTTAAGGTGCGCTAGTACTTGCGTTCTAAGCTCTTCGGACAGTTCTTTCATGGGTACGAGCTGTTTGCGCAGGTATAAGGTCATCACGGCTTTGGTCATTCCGTAAGGCCGCATGCCTCTTTCCATTGCTTCTATTTCCAGTTTTAGATAATCCTCTTGGTCAAGCGCGGTTCGGAACAGTCGTTCTTTTTTGTTGAATTGCGGTGAGCTGCCGCGTTCTGGCAGTATGGTTGAATCGGCCATTTATGCGGCTCCTATGAGTGGGGATTGATCGATTTTGTTTTCAATAGCAAGTGAAATAACGGCCTTTAAATCATTAGAAGCAAGGCGAAAAGAAAAAGTAACCGAACACCAATTAACCTGCCCATCAATAAAATGACCAGGACGACCACGAAAAACAAAATAAACTTTTTGTTCTGACATTTAGGCCACCTGTTCCAGGTCTGTGAGTAGGTTATCTTTGTAGTGTTTTCCGGCAGTCAATAGGGCTATGAAGATGTCCCGATCTTCTACTATTTGGTCTTGTGCTTTTTTTATTTCTCTTATGACTTTTACGTAGTCAAGAAAGAGGAAGTTCAAGCCTTGTAGTCTGTTAATGCCTTCGTCAAAACAATCATTTATCCGGCCACTACAATGCTTGGCATCCCGGTAATGTTGATGTACCGGGTTATGGTAATTAGACAGGTTTTCTTTGAATTTACGATTGGCATTAGCCACTATCGCGTTGATGGTTTCTGTCAGGTGAAAGGGGGTTACGCTGTAGGGCATGGCTCTATCCCTCCTTTTTTGCAGATGATGCCGGAAGTTTGTAAAACAGCGTGGAAAAATGGCCAGGGAATCAGGGAAAACAGCGTCGAAAACTGTCCATCCTGATATGTGTCATGATCCGGTATTTTGCCGGAGAAACCTTGGGTGTTGTTTATGGATTTTATTGCCGAAATCAGAAGGCGTCATTTTATAAGCGGTGAGGACATCAGTTCCATCGCAAGATCATTAAACCTGTCTCGTACCACCGTTCGCAAACATTTACTAACGACGGAAGAACCCGTTTATCATCGAAAAATTCAAACTTTCCCCAAGCTGGGTGATTTTCAGGATCGCTTGAAACAATGGCTGGAAGTAGAATCTCGGCTTCCGAAAAAACAACGAAGAACTGCGCAACGTTTGTTTGAAGGCCTACAGGCAGAAGGCTATCGGGGTGCCTATGACAGTGTGCAACGTTACGTGAGGGATTGGAAACTCGAACAGAAAATAACCCCTGCTATCACCAAGGCCTTTATTCCTTTAGCCTTTCCCCCAGGAGAGACATGCCAGTTTGATTGGAGCGAAGAATTTGTCGAGTTAGGCGGGATTGGCAGGAAGATCAAGGTTGGTCATTTTCGTCTTTCCTATAGCCGTAAAATGTTTGTCGTGGCCTATCCTTGTGAAACCCAGGAAATGGTTCTGGATGCCCACAATAAGGCCTTTGTCTTCTTTGGCGGCGTGCCGTTGCGAATGGTCTACGACAACTTGAAAACAGTCGTTGATACGGTTTTTGTGGGTAAGGAGCGCAAATTTAATCGTCGTTTTTTAACCCTGGCCAATCATTATTTATTTGAGCCGGTTGCCTGTACACCGGCTGCTGGCTGGGAGAAAGGCCAAGTTGAAAATCAGGTTGGCAATGTCCGTGAATGGTTATTTACCCCGCGTGCTCGGTTTGCTGATTTTAATGAGTTGAATGTCTGGCTGGAAACGCGCTGTGAAGAGCTGGCTGGACGACAACATCCCAGCCAAAAGGCACGCACCATCGCTGAATGTTTTAAAGACGAGCAACCCTTGTTACGTTCAATAACGGCTCAGTTTGATGGTTACAAGGAGCACTTGTTACGCGTTTCAAGTACCTGTTTGATTCGACTGGATCGCAATAACTACAGTGCGCCCGCTGTCTGGGTCGGTAAAGTCATTTCTGTCAAAGTGACCGCTGATCGCCTGCGCCTGGTCGCCGATGGAGAAATCATTGCTGAGCATGCTCGTTGCTTTGGCCGTGATAAGTTCATCTTTAATCCTTGGCATTATCTCCCTGTATTAGAGCGAAAACCAGGTGCGCTAAGACATGGCATCCCCTTCAAAGAGTGGGATTTACCTCAGTCGATAAAAAAGGTTCGCGATCAACTATTGAAACAACCACAAGGGGATAAAGCCTTTGTTGATGTGTTAGTGATGGCTAAAGACGCAGGGTTAGAAACCATGGAAACTGCCTGTGCATTGACGCTTGAATCGGGGGTTATCAACGCCAGTGTCGTCATTAATGAGCTACGACGGTTACTTGAACCACCCCGCGTTAAAACCCTAACGACTGGTGACCGTTTGTCGCTACAGGTTGAACCTGCTGCGGACTGCGGCCGTTATGATAGTTTATTGAGTGGCCGTTATGTCCATTGATAATCTATCACAACTGAAAGCCCTGAAATTATTTGGTATGGCCACGGCATTAGCTGAGATACGAGCAGAAACCCCACAACTCGCGCTAACGCCAGACGGTTGTTTAAACAGGCTCATTGATGCTGAACTCGCGGATAGACAAGCCCGTAGCCTACGCTATCAGCTGAGTGCTGCAAAATTCCCCATTCATCGGGATATGGTTGCCTTTGAGTGGCAGGAATCACCACTACCTCAAGCGCAAATACTGCAACTGGCTAGTGCAGCCTTTATGGAGGAGGCTCATAATCTGATTTTTGTGGGTGGAACCGGCACAGGAAAAACCCATTTAGCTATCGCGATGGGAGTGTCTGCCATTCACAAAAGTAAACGTGTTCGTTTCTACAATGCTGTCGATCTAGTTAATGAACTGGAAAGGGAAAAACAGGCCGGTAAAGCAGGGGGCATGGCACGCAAGCTGATACAGGTTGATGCTGTTATTGTCGATGAATTGGGTTATCTGCCGTTCCCTGAGTCGGGCGGTGCTTTGCTATTTCACTTAATCAGTCAGCTGTATGAAAAAACCTCTCTCATCATTACGACCAACCTGAACTTCGGTGAATGGGTACAAGTATTTGGCGATGCTAAAATGACGACAGCCTTGTTAGATAGGATTACTCACCACTGTGATATTTTGGAAACAGGTAATGATTCCTATCGGCTTAAACAGCGTAAAAAGGAGCTAAATACGGAATAACCTTATTGTCTTGCTGGACATTATTCGACGCTGTTAGGTGGATACTTTTCAACGCTGATTGACACATGTTGCGCCTCCGCTTCCGCCAGAAATATCTCGATGCTTTCGAGGTTTCGTTCAAAGTTGGCACTCAGCGTTACAACAGTTTTCTTTGCCAAGTTCAATCCATGCCAGTCTTACGGCGCGTTCTCAATCGCTGGATGGCTTCGCGGGCGTCTTGCACGCGACCAGCCGCAACATCGTCCAGGCCTTTACCGGCTTCATCGATCAACAGCAAATGAATACGTTCGCGTTCCAGCTGGTGGTAGTAATCAAGACGGTTCGCATCGATCAATGCAACATAACTTTCGCCATTCTTGGTGATAATTTTCTCGGCGCCCGATTTTACTTGCTCAGCCAATTCGGAAAGATTGGCGCGAGCTTGAGAGAATGGCACCACGTCACTTGCGGAAATTCCCATAACAACCTCCTTTATCACACAGATTGTGCAATATTTTGTACATTATATGATAAGTAATACTAGGCGATCATTATTTCGGCTAAGACTGGCCAAGCGAGGTTTTGCGTTAGCCAAAAGATACGCACAGCATACGAGACTGTCTACATTTAAAATTACGCAACCTCTTTGTAATGGCTGCCCGTTACATACCGGTATAACGTCTTAGGTTCTATATCAACCCGCCCGTCATTAAATTCCAGGCGTCCCCATTCCGGATCGATACGGCAGTATTTAAAGCATCCAGCGAAACATGCTGGCCGATCAAATCGGCCAGATCAGCCTCTTTGACTTCGCCATTTTCAAAATTCAGCAAAAAACGGTAACCGTCGCAATGTTCAAAATGCTTACGTTTCATTTTCTTTAGTCCAAAGGGGCAATAGCTACAAGAAGACAATAATTATTTCAGCTAAGGCTAATGAAGGGAGCTTCACGCCCACCCCAACGGCACGCACAGCATACCCTTCTTAACTTGTGTAAAACAGTAGGTAGTCTTCTGCGCATGGAACCGTTCCGTCTTGCTTCTATCAAATGTCCAGTGCGTCCAACAATTGCTCCGCCTGCTTGGAGTTGCCGCGCAATTGGGCTGCCAGGAAACGCTGCTTCGCCTCTTCTTCCGCCAAGGCTTGTGTGGATAACCTAATCATCAGCTTGCTCCCCCCCGTGTCAGGATAGTTGCCGCCTCAACTCAAAAAAGAGGCACGGGAAATAAAATATTCCCTAGAAAAACACACTTTTTTAATCCCTCGCTTGCAATAACGCAATTGACATATTGAAATTATTCCCTACCATTACAACATGGCAACGAAGCATCGCTTTCGCAACAAATACAGACTTGAGCTAAGAGAAGACGATTCTCCGCCGGCCCATGCGCACTTGGTCGGAGGCAATTTTGATGTAGTAATTAACCTGGAAACCCTGAACTGCACCGGCACCTTTCCGCGCGGGTTACGCAAAGAGGTAATGGAGTGGGTTATGGAAAACCGTGAAGAATTGATTGAGG
>Ga0208512_100156_pt1 | contig 26151 bp, 26 predicted proteins | sample LakWasMet40_LOW7_2_FD_183880 | JGI IMG/M metagenome (GOLD analysis project Ga0208512, IMG submission 183880) | Freshwater sediment methanotrophic microbial communities from Lake Washington under simulated oxygen tension - Sediment Metagenome... | ecosystem: Environmental > Aquatic > Freshwater >...
TGTGAGTTTACATCAGAACAACACGGAAACTTTGTCATGGTGTTAGTTGGCGCAACCATTGTTGGCAGTATGGCAACAGTATGGCACGATGCAACTGACGGCATCATCAACCCACCACGCCTGGCTACAATTAAAACCTGGTCTTACGCAGATAAAAATATCAGCCTCAAACAAGGTGAGGAAATGGGGAGATTCTTATTAGGCTCCACTGTCGTTATGCTATTTCAAAAAGACAGCCTCACGTTCAACCCAGCATGGAAACCAGCACAAACCATCAAGCTTGGCGAACATATGGGAAATTAAGACATAGGCTGGTTATCTAGATAAAACACTAGAGAGCCAGCCTAATTAACGGAGGCCGTCACGTAACGACCAGACGGCACAAGCGGTGAACTGATAGCATCGTCGCCGCGTGAGTAAAAACATAGCTTACTACGCGAAGCAACTACTTATGCGCGCCCTTATGATACAAATTTGGCGCAAGCTCGTTCAATGCGGCCTCATACACCGCGCGCTTGAACTCAATCACATCCTCAAGCGGCACCCAGTAGTCATTCCAGCGCCAAGCATCAAACTCAGGATGACTGGTCGCTCTCAGCGAAACATCACTGTCGCGCCCCATTAAGCGTAGCAAATACCAAATTTGCTTTTGCCCACGATAGCTACCACGCCACTCACGTTTAACCCAGCTAGTGGGGACTTCATAGCGCAGCCAATCTTTAGTGCGGCCTAAAATCTTGACATGCTCAGGTTTTAAACCCACCTCTTCCATCAGCTCACGATACATCGCCTGCTCTGGACTCTCGCCATGGTTAATCCCACCTTGCGGAAACTGCCAAGCATGCTCACGGATACGCTTACCCCAAAAAACCTGATTGTTGGCATTACATAAAATAATGCCGACATTCGGGCGAAACCCGTCACGATCTAACATAGCATAAATTGCCTAAATAATACTGTTATAAAATATGATGCAATTTTTTCATATTTCCAGCATTATTGAAAGCAACCATTTGCCTGATAGACAATTAATATTAAAAGCAATGAAATCAAAAAAACACAACTTCACCAAAATCAGCACATTTATCACGCTAGGCGGCTTCATTATTAGCATGCTGTCTTGCTCAAAGGATGTGAGCACCAGCCAACACTACGCCTACATTACTAACCAAGGCGCCAATACGGTTTCTGTGATTAATACGCAGAGCAATCAAGTCATCAATACGATTCATGTTGGCAAAGCGCCAGTGGGCGTTGCGGTAGCGCCACAGTTAAAGCGCGCTTATATCTCCAATGTTGAGAGCCAAGACATTTCAGTGATTAACACTACCAATAACACCTTAATTAACACCATCAAAGTCAACGGCTCACCGGTGGGCTTAGCAATCTCACGTGACGAGAAAACGCTCTACGCCGCAGACTGGTTCAACAATCGCGTATTAGCGATAAGTACAGATGCCACCAAAACAGTGCGAGAGTTAAGCATAGGCGAAGCACCCGCCGGCCTGGCAATAAGCCCAAACAACCAAACACTCTATATCACCAATAGAGACAGTAATGACATTGCGGTGATTGATGCCGAAACCCTTACGGTAAAACGTCGAATCCAAGTGGGGAAACATCCATTTGGCATTGCGCTGAGCGCCACGGGCAAACTACTCGCTAGCGTCAACGTGCAAGATGATACCGTCAGTATTATTAATACAGAGACCAATAGCATAGAAAGCATGAAAGTAGGCTATCACCCCTACTGCGCTGCATTTAGCGCAGATGAAAAAACACTCTACGTCACAAACACGCAAGACGATAGCGTCACCGTATTAGATATTGCCAGAAAAAAAACAATCACCACCATCAACGTAGGTAGCACGCCAGAAGGCATCAGCATCGACCATGTCAACCATCGTGCCTATGTCGCCAACTGGGGTAGCAACAACGTAAGTGTGATTAACACCCACACTAACCAACTATTAACAACCATTAACACCGGTGAAAAAAGCCGCGCATTTGGTCAGTTTATTTTAACGCAATAACTACAATCAGCAATACTTCAGCCATTCACCAACCAAGCAAATCACGCCCGCCTGTCAACCAAGCCAGATTCACAGCGTTGAATACAGCACAAACCACTTTACAATTGCAGATTCGGGTTCTCATAAATTCAGATTCTAATTTATAATGTATTGTTGTTTTTGAACAGTCCCTCTCATTAGTGAGATCTTTGGAGAAAAGTGAATGAAAAAAATCCTAGCGTTAATCGCACTTGGCTTAACTACAAGCTTAGTTTCTATATCAGCATCTGCACATGGTCCATCACCACTTAAGGTGGATAAGTCTGTAACTATTAAAGCCGAGCCAGCTAAAGTTTGGGCATTAGTAAAAGACTTTGGCAACATGCAAAAATGGCACCCAGCAGTGACCAATACTAAGTTAGAGAAAAAAGGCGAAGATACATTTAGAACGCTAACCCTTAAAGACGGTGGCACGATTCTAGAGAAACTACGTAGCGCAGATGAAGCTGACATGAAAATCCGTTATGAAATCGTATCAAGCGGCCTACCTTTAACTGACTACAATGCATACATCGTAGTTAAAAAGGGCGCGAACCCAGGCGAGTCTACAGTGCAATGGGTTGGTCGTTTCTACCGTTTATACAAACTAAACCCACCTATCCCAGCTGGTCAAGATGATGAAACTGCATTAAATGCAATCAACGGCATTTATGATGCAGGTTTAGCAGGTCTAAAAAAGGCAGCTGAATCGTCAAAGTAAGTGACCGCGAAGGCTCTCAAAATGGAGCATCGACAAAATGGTCACTCATGCAATGGCTACGTGACCTTTTTTGACAGTTTGAGCGGTATAAAATACAAAAAATTGTCAGTTTAATAAAAAAGCGGAATTTTAATTCCGCTTTTTTATTGCCAGTTGACACCTCTACTTAGATATTTTTTAAAGCTACAAAATAGAAACTTGCTCATTAAGTAGTCAATAATCAATATAGAAATACCATTAAATCTATTTAAATACAAACTGTTACAATAGAAATCCACTAGAAAACAGATGTTAGAAACCTCACATCCCAGCTTTAAAATATTGAAACTCCACAAATATATATAACAAACTTAAACAACTGGCACAGCAGTTGCTTATTAAAACCCAAGCAGTACTCTTAACCACAGTGTGAAAACACTTATAATATTTTTACTAAAGGAAACTAAAATGAAACAAGCACAAAAAGGTTTTACCTTGATTGAGTTGATGATTGTAGTTGCGATTATCGGTATTTTGGCTGCTATCGCTATCCCACAATACGGTAACTATGTATCACGCACTCGTGCAGGTGGCGCAGCAATTGAACTTGACGGCGCTAGAACTGCTGTTGCACTGTGTGTACAAGAAACTGGCACGTTAACTGGTTGCAACGCCGGCACTAACGGAATTGTAGCACCAGGCGTCACTAAAAACATTACAGCAGCCCCAACAATTACAGATGGCGTAATTACTGCAACTACAGGTGCTACCAATGCTGCAGGCACAACAAACTTAGGAATGACATTAACCCCAACAGTGGCTAACGGCCAAGTCACTTGGGCAAACAGCGGTACTTCTTGCGACGCTACTAGAGGCTTTAAAGTTGGCGCGGGTGGTTGCTAATAAAGAATCAAACTTAATGACGTAAAACGAAATTAAGTTAAATGTAATTTGTGTAAGTAGCTTCATGCTTACACATAATAAAAAAGAGACCGTAATGGTCTCTTTTTTATTATGTGTAAGCCTCGCGTTCGCTTGCAGTAGCACAATCTGTAACTACAAAAACCATATGAGAGAATTCGCAACATGAAATAATCTCCTTTTCAAGAAACAAAAGTCGATTATGGAATTATGCGCGATTAAATGTAATTAATATTCAATCGAAAACGACTTGACATTAGCACCCATTATTTTCGTAAAGACCCAGCCCTAGCACCGCCACTCAGTACCACAACATCAAACCCATGTTGCGCTAAAATAAACGCTGCCGCAGAACTGCGCCGTCCTGTTTGGCAATACACAATATAAGTTGGGCTCTTATCCAGCCCTGATAACAACTGCCGAACCTCATTTAAAGGTAAATTAATAGCCCCTTCAATATGCTCATATTGATATTCAGAGGGCAGTCGCGCATCAACCCAAACTGCACCCTCCTCGACCATAACTTCGGCAACCTCTCTGCCAACCTGCGTTAGCATAGGCTCTTTAAGCAACTCAACAAAATCACGTTTATTCAAACGTAATAGTTGCCCATCACTATTCATGGTTACAGTTGCATTACGTTTGTTATCTGAAACTAGCGCCTCTTCCCCAAACGCATCCCCCTCTTTTAACTCAGCAACCACCATAGGCACTGCATTAACGCCATCAGCCCGGCTAACCAGCAAAGAGCCACACTCAACTAGATAATAGTAATCCCCCACTGTGCCTTGCTGAATAATCACTTGCCCAGCAACCGTACTGATGCGCTCCATGCGTTGAAATATGGCTTCAATATTAGCAACAGGCACTTTACTAAAAACACCTGATTGCAATTTAGCCACACTAAACACACTTGTATCACGCATCCATTCAACAGGCGTTCTGCTAGATTTTCCATCATCGCTCTTGTGCACACCTTTAAGCACATCATCTCCGGTAGATAGTTGATCCCATGTCATCATGATATCTAATAGGTCATTATCTATACGCAAAATCTCTATATCAGTACGGGCAATGCTATCAACCAAGTTCTGATCGCAAGGAATGGGATGTCTTGCTGCCGTATCATCCCCACGCAACACCACCTTCTCATCAGTGATAAACCTTAGCTCCAGCTCACCTTTAATTAGATAAACTGACTGTTTTGCATTGGAGATATTCATGCGCAACGGATTAATCCCTTGACTGACCCTCTCCACAAAGCATAAGCCTGCAAGCTCACGCTTACGGCCAACGGAGAGCTTGGCAAGGGGTTCAAAAGTGTTTAATAACGCAAGTACAGCAGTAGTCATTTGAGCGTAAGTATCTAAGTAATTAGGGTTGTGTAACATAATATTGCCCCACTAATGGGTATCATTGATGCTTAATCTTATAGCGATGTGAGTGTAATTTAAGCACATTACAGTTCAAAAACCTGATGTCGATTTAGTGCAGAAATCGATAATCTAGGATTACCCTCAGCAATTTCACGCATAATATGCGCATCCTCACCTGGTTTTAAGTGCGTAATGTACACTTTAAGCGCACTTGTGAGATGCACTGCATTTAATTTTTCCAACTCTTGCAACAGCATGGATGGGCACAGGTGTTTAGACAAGATTGCCAATTCGAGCTCGCTATTGCTAAAAGCTGTTTCTATTATTAAGTAATTAAGGTGAGTAATATGATTCACCTCATGCCATAGCGCATCACAGATGGTTGTATCGCCAGTATAAACCAAACTGTGTTTTGTACCTTTAATATGATAACCAACAGCGGGCACTACATGATGCACAGGTAGCGCAGTGATAGTACGCCCCCTTAACATCACCGGTTGCCCAAGCTTGATTTCCTGATAACGTAGAAAAGGCGCAGCACTATTCGGAATCTGATTAAAATCTGGCCATATTTTCCAATTAAAAATATGTGCCTGTAAAATAGCCAGCGTTTCCTGTGTCGCATATAGCGTAATAGGTTCGCTACGAATGCCCATGACGGTATCTAATAAGAGCGGGATAAAGGCAATGTGATCCAAATGCGAGTGAGTCACAAATATGTGGCTAATCTTGAGCAACTCCTCCATCGACAAATCACCAACACCGGAGCCCGCATCAATCAAGATATCCTGATCTAGCAACAGTGATGTTGTGCGGTAGTCTCCGCCGATACCACCACTACAACCAAGTACTTTAAGTTGCGCCATTTAGACATTACCTTAATTAATATGAGCTGCTCAGTTTATATACGGTTATGTGCAGGCAGTTTTGAGTACAATATGACGATTATCAGTAAATTGCTACAACCATTATGACTTATCAACAACCGTTAGAACTAAGCCTACACACATCAAACCCCAGCAAAATCAATGCCAGCGTAATCTGGCTGCATGGCCTAGGTGCCGATGGATACGATTTTGAACCCATTGTGCAGCGTATTTTAGAGAATCCAGCATTCAACCATGTTCGATTCATACTACCACATGCACCGGACATGCCGGTGACCAGAAATAATAGTTACATCATGCCTGCTTGGTATGACATCTATGGCAACATTCCAGTTGTGCAAGAAGATGAAGCAGGCATCAAAGCCAGTGAGAAATACATCAACTCATTGATTAATAATGAGATTAACAGAGGAGTCAACTCTGACAGGATTTTGCTTGCAGGTTTTTCACAAGGCGGAGCAATCGCATTACATACCGCATTACGCTATCCGCAAAAACTAGCGGGAGTACTAGCGCTTTCCACCTATGTACCACTCCACTCACTGCTAAGCAAAGAAGCACATCCAGCCAATATGAATACTCCAACTTTCATGGCACACGGTACTTTTGATGACATTATCCCGTTAGAAATGGCTGAAAAATCTCGCAATTTACTACAAAACTGTCAATATTCTGTCACTTGGCATCAATACAACATGACACACTCGCTTTGTGAACAAGAAATTATCGATATAGAAAGCTTCCTAACACAAGTTTTGTCCTGAGCTTTGCCTTAAGATTTGGTAGAATAGCGTATTGATTAATCTTAGCCTTTGGGACGCGATGCCTGCATCTAAAACAAAAACCAATACGACAGCTAGTGATAAAGGCTCATTGGAACCTACACTCAGCTTCGAACAAGCTTTTGCCGAGCTAGAAAGCATCGTAGCGCAAATGGAATCCGGGCAAATGCAACTAGATGCCTCACTAGAAGCTTATAAACGCGGTAACTTATTACTAGCATTCTGCCAACAATCACTGGCTGATGTTGAACAGCAAGTTAAAGTACTTAATGAGCAGCAACAACTCGCGCCGTTCAACACCAATGACTAACACCAACATGACAGACAGCGCAGCGACTGATTTTTTAATATGGGCAAAAGACAAGCAAGACCATATTGAAATCGTGCTGGATGAAGCATTGCCTAGCCAGGAAACTACACCAGAAGTTCTGCATGATGCCATGCGCTATAGCTTACTAGGTGGCGGCAAGCGTGTGAGGGCCCTGCTTTGCTATGCAGCAGCAGAACTGTGTGCGACAAATACTACAATTACCGATGCTGCGGCCTGCGCAGTGGAAATGATTCATGCATACTCTTTAGTACATGATGATATGCCTTGCATGGACAACGATGACTTACGCCGCGGTAAACCAAGCTGTCATAAGCAATACGACGATGCCACCGCATTACTGGTAGGCGATGCCCTGCAAAGCTTGGCTTTTGATGTACTCTCCACCCCAACACTTTGCGAAAATGCTAATCAGCAAATATCCATGCTGAACATTTTAGCAAAAGCATCCGGCTCTTTAGGCATGGCTGGCGGGCAAGCGATTGACCTAGCCTCTATTGGCAAGGCACTTACCCAAAGTGAGCTTGAAACCATGCACAAGCTTAAAACTGGCGCACTGATTCAGGCAGCAGCATTATTGGGCGCATCAAGCGGTACCGTTGAGCAAATGTCTGCTCTCATCGTATACGCAGAACATATTGGGCTCGCATTTCAAGTCGTTGATGATATCCTCGATGTAGAAGCCGACACCAGTACATTAGGGAAAACTGCGGGTAAAGATGCTGATAGCAGCAAACCTACCTATGTGACCATCTTAGGTTTAGACCACGCAAAAAAATTAGCAGACCAGCTGTACGAAACAGCTATCAGCGCTTTAATACCATTTGGTGAAGATGCAAAACGCTTACGCGAGCTTGCTGGCTTTATTTTACATCGTAGCTTTTAACCTCAACCGCCACTTAAATTAACAACACCACTCGTGACCCCACTATTAAACACCATTAACTACCCCGAACAACTGCGACTACTGGAGCGTAGGGAGTTAACGCAGCTCGCACAAGAGTTACGCTTATTTTTGGTAGATAGCGTAGCCAAAACCGGTGGACATTTAGCCTCTAACTTAGGCGTAGTTGAGTTAACCATTGCATTACACTACGTGTTTAACACTCCAGACGATAAATTAGTGTGGGATGTTGGTCACCAAACCTACCCACATAAGATATTGACTGGCCGCCGTGAGGACATGCAAAATCTGCGTAAGCCACAAGGTATTGCGGGCTTTCCTAGGCGCAATGAAAGTGTGTACGACACTTTTGGCACAGGGCATTCTAGCACCTCGATTTCTGCAGCATTAGGCATGGCAGTTGCTGCCCAGCAAGCTGGTAGCGAGCGACGCTCAGTCGCCATTATCGGCGACGGTGCTATGACTGCCGGCATGGCATTTGAAGCACTTAACAATGCTGGCAACATGGATGCAAACCTGTTAGTTGTACTCAATGACAACGACATGAGCATTTCTAACAATGTAGGTGCATTAAACAATTATTTAGCTAAGTTACTCTCCAGCCGCTTCTATGGCACCGTTAGAAAGTCCGGTAAAAAAGTATTATCTGCATTACCGCCTATGATGGAGTTTGCCAAACGGGCTGAAGAGCATGTCAAAGGCATGGTCACCCCTGGCACCTTGTTTGAAGAGTTCGGCTTTAACTATATCGGACCAATTGATGGTCACGACTTAGATGCTTTAATCGACACGCTGCACAACATTAAACAACTGAGTGGCCCGCAGTTCTTACATATCGTGACACAAAAGGGCAAAGGTTTTGAGCCTGCTGAAGCCAACCCCAATAAGTTTCATGGCGTCGGCAAGTTTGACCCATTCAACGGTAATGCCATTAGTGCAAAAACTGCTAAGTCTTACACCGAGGTTTTTGGCGATTGGCTTGTTGATATGGCAACGGCTGACCAGAGGCTCATCGGCATCACCCCTGCCATGTGCGACGGTTCCGGCCTAAATGCCTTTGCCAGCCAATTCCCGGAGCGTTACTATGATGTAGGCATTGCGGAGCAACACGCACTGACATTTGCAGCAGGCATGGCCTGTGATGGATTAAAACCGGTGGTTGCCATTTACAGCACATTCCTACAGCGTGCTTACGACCAACTGATTCATGACATTGCATTGCAAAACCTGCCCGTCCTATTAGCAATAGACCGCGCAGGCTTAGTAGGCGCAGATGGCCCGACACACGCGGGCAGCTTTGATTTAACCTTTATGCGCTGCATTCCAAACATCGTGATTATGACCCCTAGCGACGAAAATGAATGCCGCCAAATGCTAACCACTGGCTTCCTATACGACGGTGTAGCCGCTGTACGCTACCCTAGAGGTAGCGGCACAGGCGCGCTAGTTAACACAGACCTTAAGCCGATTGAAATTGGCAAAGGCAGCATTGAACGCCAAGGTGAAAAGGTAGCGATTTTAGCGTTTGGCTCTATGCTAGCACCGGCACTTGAAGCCGCCGAAGCAGTCAATGCCACCGTCGCCAATATGCGTTTTGTTAAGCCTATAGACCATGCACTAATCGCACAGATTGCGAACACACATACGACAATTATCACAATAGAAGAAAACTGTGTGATGGGCGGCGCTGGCTCCGCCGTGATGGAATCATTACAAGCCATACAATTAAACTTGCCACACCCAGTAAAAACACTAAGCCTAGGCTTGCCGGATCAGTTTATTGAGCATGGTGTTCACGAAACTATGCTGGCGGATTGCGGTCTAGATGCTAAGGGAATAGCCTCGGCAATTGCGAAGCTAATAACCTAGTGTTATACTCAACTAATATTTGTAAAATTTAAGAAACTATACATGGACCAGACTACGCATAAAAACCCGATTGAAGATGTACAAAACACTGTTGATACACGCCACCTAGCAATTGACAAAGTTGGTATTAAAGCCATCCGCCATCCGGTTGTTGTAAAAGACAAAACCGGTGGCGAGCAACACACTGTTGCAATGTTTAACATGTATGTGCATCTGCCTCAGCAATTTAAGGGTACTCACATGTCTCGTTTTGTTGAAATTCTCAACATGAATGAGCATGCAATTTCTGTAGAATCTTTTGAAACTATTCTACGTGAAATGGTAAAACGCCTTGAAGCGGAATCTGGTCACATTGAAATGACTTTCCCATACTTCGTAAACAAAGCGGCGCCAATTTCTGGCGTAAAAAGCTTGTTAGATTACGAAGTCACCTTTATCGGTGAAATACATCAAGATAACTTTGAAATCACAGTAAAAGTACTAGTACCTGTAACCAGCCTATGCCCATGTAGCAAAAAGATCTCTAACTACGGTGCGCACAACCAGCGCTCACATGTAACGGTAACGGCGCTGATTAATGACTTCATATGGATAGAAGACATTATCAACCTGGTAGAAAAACAAGCTTCATGTGAACTATACGGTCTACTAAAACGCCCAGATGAAAAATTTGTTACTGAGCGCGCTTACGACAATCCTAAGTTTGTTGAAGATATGGTACGTGACGTTGCAGCACAACTTAACGCAGAAAAACGCATTGTGGCTTACACGGTAGAATCAGAGAACTTTGAGTCTATACATAACCATTCAGCATACGCCTTAATCGAAAAAGATAAGCGCGTTTAGCTCTCAATAAAAAGCCACTTAATAAAGTGGCTTTTTTTATATCCGTATTAACATTGCTGCATATATAGCTTGGGAATGGCTAACACCAGCAATTAAACATATCGGCGCTGTGCTTAATATTTTTTCGTCAGCGTCATAGTGCTACCCTGATGCTTAATTTCCATGCGATTCAACACGCTCATCCCCATCAATACAACCGAAGGAAAACCACCTTCCAAGACACTGCCCTCGACCTGACTAAGCGTAATGTCGCCAATTTTTAAGTTTGCAATGGTGATACGATATGCAGTGACTACGCCATTTGCGGTCGACACTAGTACTGGCTCACCTTTTTTATAATCAATATTAGCGAATTTAGCATCCCCACTATTGAGCGCAACGGTAGTCGCTCCGGTATCAATTAAGAACTTCAGCGGTGCGCCATTAATTTTGCACTGTGAGACAAAATGTCCGCCAGCACTTGCATACAGCGTGACACTGGCATTACTGTTTGTTGTTGCTGAGGCCTCGCCGACTGAGGCTGCCTGCCCCATGCCCAACTGCTTTGTGCTCCCTTCAATCAACAAGGTTGCGGAGCTACTATCCGCAGCAATCAGTTTAACGCCATCCACTGTTTGCCCTACGCTCAGCGTCTTTGGTTTGCCATCATTAATCATCATCACAGCTTTGTTGCTAAACAACCCTACAATATTCACGCGCGTATTTGCGTTCGCATAGCTTGATAACAGTGATGCTAAAATTGACAACATCATCAGCAAGCATTGGCTTAATTTTACTCGTGCCATTATTTGAACATCCCTTGTTGAGTGGTAGGTTGCTGACTAAGTCGCAATCCAAGTGCCACAACGACCAAACCTAATAGCGGAAAAACTGCCGCCAGCATAAAAGTTTGCTGACCGCCCAAATACTGCAAAGCATAACCACCCGCAACGCCACCCACCGTGCCGCCCACCCCGTATGCAACGCTGTTATATATAGCCTGACCTTTTGCTTGATGCCTGCCATTAAAAAACTGGGTAATCACCTCAACTGATGCAGCATGAAAGCTGCCAAATGTGGCAGCGTGCAAAGTTTGCGCCAAAATCAATAGCCACACATGATCAACAGCAACGCCAATCAAGCTAAAGCGAACCACCGCCAGCACCAAACTCACCAGCAAGATTGTTTTTAACGTAAATCTTGCCAGAATTTTAGGCATCAGCATGAAAATAATAATCTCACAGATAACGCCTACCGCCCATAGTAAGCCTATCATCCCTTTACTATACCCATGCTCGCTCAAATAGATAGAATAAAAATTATAAAGCACACCGTGTGCTGTCACCATTAATGAGCAGCCCACAAGCAAAGCAATCACATTAGGTTGGCGCACTACCTGCCAAATAGAAAAGTGATCATGCGGATGAGCGGTAAGCTTGGGCTCCGGCAGTGTATAAGTAAGCGCAAACAATGTAATTTGCACCGCAAGTAAAAACCACAGCAAACTTGCAATGCCAGCCCAATCTATCAAAAAACCCAGCACAACAGCCGCCACAATAAAACCAGATGAACCCCACATCCGGATACGACTATAGTGCCCATTGGTTGTGGCAAGATGCGCCAAAGTAAGCGACTCAGCCAAAGGCAAGGTGGAGCTGGTGAACAAACTTAGTGCAGCCATCACAAAAAACATCCAGAAAAAACCATGTGCCCAAAATACCGCAACAAACCCGCACAAACCTAAAAAAGCGGTGAGCCTGATCCATGGTGCGCGCTTTCCAGTATGGTCAGCTAACCAGCCCCAGAAATTGGGCGCAAAGATGCGGCTAATCTGGAATAACGACATCAGCACCCCGATATCTGCGGCAGAAAATTGCTCAGACTTTAAATACAAGCCCCAATAAGGCACAAAAGCACCCACAAAGAAGTAGTAGATAAAATAAAACCGAGATAGCCGATAATGTAAGTCTGTATGCATATACATATCATACCGATAAAAAAAGTCGGCAGATGCCGACTTTTTACTTAAAATTGAATTGTAAGTGGTTTTAACCTAATTTATATAATTTTAGGTGTTGCACACTGCACATCAGCGTTTTGAGCACGATTGCGTAAAGCGTGATCCATCAACACCATTGCCAGCATCGCTTCCACAATCGGGGTCGCACGCACGCCAACACAAGGGTCATGGCGACCAGTGGTCTGCATCGTCACCGCATTGCCGTTTTTATCAATCGAACGCCGCTCTTGCGGGATACTAGAGGTAGGCTTTAATGCCACGTTCACTCTTATTTCCTGCCCAGTGGATATACCACCCAAAATACCACCCGCATGGTTAGTAACAAAGCCTTGCGGTGTCATTTCATCAGAATGCACGCTGCCACGTTGCGCAATGCTAGAAAAACCTGCGCCGATTTCCACGCCTTTTACCGCATTGATGCTCATCATGGCATAAGCAATTTCAGCATCCAAGCGGTCAAAAATCGGCTCTCCCAAACCTACGGGGGCATTTTCGGCAACAACTGTAATACGAGCGCCCACTGAGTCGCGTTCTGCACGAATTTTGTCTAAGTAATCCTCAAGTGTAGGCAAGATACTGACATTAGGTGAGAAAAATGGATTGTCATTCACAACATCCCAGCTTTCAAACGGAATATCAATTTCACCTAATTGGCTCATATAACCGCGCACTGAAACGCCATAGCGCTCTTTTAACCATTTTTTTGCAATCGCGCCAGCAGCCACACGTGCTGCTGTTTCACGCGCACTTGAGCGGCCGCCTCCGCGATAATCTCGCACCCCATATTTTTGCGTATAAGTATAGTCAGCGTGCCCAGGGCGGAATGTATCCATAATCTTGCTGTAATCCTGACTACGCTGATCGGTATTGCGAATCAGTAAGCCAATCGGCGCACCCGTCGTTTTACCTTCAAAAACACCTGACAGTATCTCAACCATGTCCGCTTCTTGGCGTTGTGTCACATGGCGTGAAGTACCGGGTTTACGGCGATCTAAATCAATTTGCAAGTCTTCAGCAGCCAATGCCAAGCCAGGTGGGCAGCCATCGACGATACCGCCAATCGCAGCACCGTGCGACTCACCAAATGATGTAAAGGTAAAAAGCTTGCCAAGTGTATTGCCAGACATGATACGACCTCAATTAAAGTTAAGTGATTTTAACATACCCGAGCAACATGTTAATTAAGCAAGCCTTTAATCCACTGTGTATACACCTGATTTGCAACTTTATTGAGAAAAAAACAATGCAACGGCAATGTTTGCTGCATGGTTTCAACATCCTGCACCGCAGGGCTGCTATGTGCAGATGCAACCTCTTCCGCACCCACCACACACCACTCGCGCACCATCACCTCAGTCATCTCTATATGGCATTGCAAAGCCAAATGTTTTTGGCCAATGGCATATGCTTGATTCTCGCAATATTTGCTTGCCAAAATATGCACAGCCCCCTCAGGCAAGCTGAAAGTTTCACCATGCCAATGAAAGGCATTAAAGCTCTCTAACTCACCAAACCAATGCTGGGCAGCGTCATTCACACTAACACTCACCTCTCCCCAACCAATCTCCTTAATCGCATTTTGTGTAATCACTGCACCCAAAGCCTTACTCATTAACTGAGCGCCCAAGCAGTGCCCTAACACAGGCACATCTGCATCCACAGCCTGCCGAATTAAATCAAGCACGGGCGGTATCCAAGGCAAATCATCATTCACACTCATCGGCCCACCCATTAGCACTATACCGCTATAGACGTCTATTGAAGTGGGGAATGCATCGCCCTCATCAATTTTCACCAAACACCAAGGAATGCCTTCCGCATCTAAAAAGTCAGAAAAATATCCCGGGCCTTCACTATTAAAGTGGCGAAAAATAATTACTGGCTTCATGCTGTTAACACCTTGAACTCTCCATTTACTATGCCGTCTATTGTGTAACGCCCAATCGCATACCGGATTAAACGCAAGGTCGGAAACCCTATTTTCGCAGTCATGCGCCGCACTTGGCGATTTTTACCTTCAGAGATTTTGATTTGCAGCCATGTAGTTGGAATGGCCTTGCGCTCACGAATCGGCGGGGTTCTTAGCCATAAACCGACAGGCTCATTGATAACACTCACCTCCGCTGGTTGCGTTACAAAATCACCTAAATCGACACCTATTCTTAGCGGTTGCAACTCTTCGTCAGATAGCGCGCCTTCAACCTGTACCCAGTAAGTTTTAATTTCTTTATGTTTTGGGTGACTTAAACGATGTTGCAATACCCCATCATCGGTTAAAATAAGCAAACCTTCACTATCAGTATCTAAACGTCCGGCTGCATATACATCAGGGATAGGAATAAAGTCTTTTAACGTGGCGTGCCTGTTATCAGGATTCGGTGAGTCATGCGGGCTAAATTGGCACACGACGTTAAATGGTTTATTAAATAAAATTATCATCTTAGGAAATTGTGAATGACTTCGAAAATTATCAAACCTAGCACAGGCGAAAAAATTTCTGTTAATGCAGACAATACGCTAAACGTACCCAACAACCCCATTATCCCATTTATTGAGGGTGATGGTATAGGCATTGATATTACCCCACCTATGATTAAAGTTGTAGATACCGCAGTCAACAAGGCTTACGGTGGCACAAGAAAAATCTCATGGATGGAAGTGTTTGCCGGCGAAAAAGCAGTAAAAGTTTACGGCAAAGACAAAGAAGGTAAAGACACTTGGTTGCCAAGTGAAACCATGCAAGCGGTGCGCGATTATGTAATATCAATCAAAGGCCCGCTAACCACACCAGTAGGCGGCGGCATTCGCTCATTGAATGTATCGCTACGCCAAGAACTTGATCTTTACGTATGTTTACGCCCGGTGCAATACTTCACAGGCGTACCTAGCCCAGTAAAACACCCTGAAAAAACCGACATGGTGATTTTCCGTGAGAACACCGAAGACATCTACGCAGGTATTGAGTGGGCAGCAGGCACAGATGAAGTAGAAAAGGTCATCAACTTTTTGAGTGATATGGGCATGCGTAAAAAAATCCGCTTCCCTGAGTCATCAGCAATTGGCATCAAACCAGTTTCGGTCGACGGCAGCCAACGCTTAGTGCGTAAGGCAATTCAATACGCGATTGATAACAACCGTAAATCAGTGACCATTGCCCATAAAGGCAACATCATGAAATTTACAGAAGGCGGCTTCAGAGACTGGGGTTATGAAGTTGCGAAGCAAGAGTTTGGCGCGGTTGAAATTGATGGCGGCCCATGGTGCAAACTGCCAAATGGCATCATCATCAAAGACTGCATTGCAGATGCGTTCTTACAGGAAATCTTGTTGCACCCACAAGATTACGATGTAGTGGCCACCCTTAATTTAAATGGTGACTATGTAAGTGACGCCTTAGCGGCACAGGTAGGCGGCATCGGCATTGCCCCTGGCGCCAACTTAAGTGATACAGTTGCGATGTTTGAAGCAACGCATGGCACCGCACCAAAAATTGCCGGCAAAAACATCGCCAACCCAAGCTCATTGATACTTTCCGCTGAAATGATGCTGCGTCACATAGGATGGACAGAAGCTGCCGACCTAGTACTTAAAGGCGTAGCCAATGCAATTATTAGCAAACGCGTCACTAGCGACTTCTCTACACAAATGGAAGGCGCAACACAAGTAGGTACGGCAGAATTTGGTGACGAGATTATTGCCAATATGCAGTAATTAACACTGGCACTAAGTATAAAAAGGCTCTTTATGCAGCAATGCATAAAGAGCCTTTTGAGTATTGGGGACCAGATGCAGGCTAACCCAAATGTAGCTTTAGATAAAACTTAAGCTTTCTGAATATTTGAAGCTTGTTTACCTTTTGGGCCTTCAGTTAAATCAAAACTCACACGTTGACCTTCTTTTAGGCTTTTATAACCAGATTCTACAATCGCTGAGAAGTGTGCGAATAAATCATCACCACCATCATCAGGCGTAATAAAACCAAAACCTTTAGAATCATTAAACCATTTTACGGTACCTGTTGCCATTTCATACATCCTTACATAATACAAAGGGGGGCGCCCCAAAAAGTTTGCCTCAAGAACATAAAGTCGCAGTAACTCAATTCAAAGCTCGCTGCAAAAAACTCGAATTCAAACACCTAAGCATATTTATAAGTTGCTTTTTCTAGCATGTCAAGTAGTTTTTAACGACGAACTAACTATAAGTTTAAGCAATCCAACTAGACTATCCAGTTTTGGGGTTCATTAATTAGAAAACTGCTGAATTTGCACGATAAAAGACGTAAAGTCTTTACAAAAAAAAACGTAAAGTGCATTATTGGTCTGAATTAACCAACTGTAATTGCTTATAAGCTTATTCAACCACGACAATCAATATGGCAACTGCAACTTCACAAACCAAACTAAGTGGTCTAGCTAGAACATTAATTCAAGAAAAGCTGCTTTCCGAAGACGAAGCAAGAGCAGTTGAAACTCAAGCCGCTTCTGCAAATGCCTCATTTATTTCACAGCTAATTCAAAGCAAAAAACTCAGTGCGTTAAGTATTGCAGAAGCCTCAGCCAAAGCGTTTGGCTTTCCCTACTTTAATCTAGATTCCTTCAATCCAGATTACCTACCAGCCAAACAAATTGATAGCAAACTCGCTATTGGTAACCGCGTAATTGGCCTACAAGCTCGTAACAATGTCCTTTATGTCGCAATTTCTGACCCTACGAATATCCTCGCATTAGATAGTGTTCAATTTCAGATGGGGATGAACATTTCACCGATTGTAGTAGAAGACGACAAACTCGGCCGCTGGATAGAAAAAGTGATTCAGGCTAAAGATACCAGCCTCAAATCGCTAGATGTTGGGAATGATGATGATTTTGGCTTTGGTGATGACAACTCACAGCCCGTAGAAGACGAGCAAGTAGAAACAGAAGTTGACGATGCGCCTGTCGTGCGTTTTCTTAACAAAATGCTGCTAGATGCCATCAACATGGGAGCATCTGACTTACATTTCGAACCATATGAAAAGTTTTACCGCGTACGCTACCGTATTGATGGCGCATTGCGTGAGATTAACCAGCCACCTCTCGCGATTAAAGAGAAACTAGCTTCTCGGATTAAAGTTATTTCGAGCATGGATATTTCGGAAAAGCGCATTCCGCAAGATGGCCGCATGAAGTTAGTGCTCTCCAAAACACGTACCATTGATTTCCGTGTCAGCACACTGCCGCTCATTCATGGCGAAAAAATCGTGATGCGTATCCTTGACCCTGCCAGTGCAACACTTGGTATTGAAGCACTAGGTTATGAACCAATACAAAAAGAGCGCCTACTCAACGCGGTAAGCCGCCCTTATGGCTTGGTTCTGGTGACGGGCCCAACTGGCTCAGGTAAGACCGTCTCTCTATATACATGTCTCAACATTCTCAACAGCCCCGATGTGAACATATCCACGGCAGAGGACCCTTGCGAGATTCCTCTGGCTGGGATTAACCAGGTCAATGTTAACGACAAACAGGGCTTGACCTTTGCGGCTGCGCTAAAGTCATTTTTACGGCAAGATCCAGATATCATCATGATTGGTGAGATTCGCGACCTAGAAACTGCGGACATGGCGATTAAGGCCGCATCTACTGGCCACATGGTGCTATCAACACTCCACACTAATGACGCACCATCCACACTGACGCGCTTACTCAACATGGGGGTTGCGCCATTTAATATTGCTTCAGCGGTCTCGCTAATTACGGCACAACGCTTAGCGCGACGATTATGCAAACATTGTAAGATTCCTATCAATATCCCTAAAGAAGCGCTCCTAAATGTAGGCTTTATTGAAGAGGATTTTAATGAAAGCTGGCAACTTTATGGCCATAACCCAGAGGGCTGTGAGCTATGCAATGCTGGCTATAAAGGACGCGTTGGCATTTACCAAGTAATGCCAATTACCGACGCGATTAGCCGTATCATCATGAAAAATGGCACCGCGCATGACATTGCAGACCAAGCCAAAATCGAAGGGGTTAATGACTTGCGCCGCTCAGGCGTACTCAAAGTAATGCAGGGCTTAACCTCTATCGAAGAAGTAGAGGCTTGCACCAATGAATAGTTTTTTTAAGTTCGTTAATAAATACAATTATAAAATAAATCACTCAGGGAATAATTATGGCAGCCAATCCTAAGGCCTCAAAAGAAGTTATTTATACTTGGGTAGGTAAAGATAAAAAGGGGAAAGTTGTTAAGGGCGAGATGAAAGCGTCTGGCGAGTCATTTGTCAGCGCCACATTACGCCGGCAAGGGATTACTGTAACCAAAATTAAAAAACAAAGCAGCTTTGCAAAAACTGGTAAAGTCTCAGATAAAGATATCACTCTATTTACGCGCCAACTTGCCACCATGATGAAGTCCGGCGTCCCTCTACTACAGTCTTTTGATATTGTTGGAAAAGGTCATAGCAACCCGGCCGTGTCCAAGCTGCTAAATGACATCAAATCTGATGTAGAAACCGGCAGCAGTTTAAGTGCCGCATTCCGTAAGTATCCTTTGTATTTTGACGCATTATTCTGTAATTTAATTGGCGCTGGCGAACAGGCCGGCATTCTGGATACATTATTAGATAGACTCGCCACCTATAAAGAAAAAATCCTGGCCATTAAATCAAAAATCAAATCTGCATTGTTTTATCCTATTTCTATTCTTGTGGTTGCGTTTGTCATCACAGCTGTAATTATGATTTTTGTAGTGCCGGCATTTAAAGAGTTATTTTCTAGCTTTGGCTCGGACCTGCCGGGACCAACCCTAGTCGTGATGGCAATCTCCGATATTTTTGTAGAATGGTGGTGGGCAATCTTTGGCTCCATTGGCTTTGCGATATGGTTCTTTTTCTACACCTGGAAGCGATCACTGTCCCTGCAAGCAACGATGGATAGGCTAATGTTAAAAATGCCTGTATTTGGTGAGCTAATCCGCAAAGCAACTATTGCAAGGTTTGCACGCACCATGGCCACCATGTTTGCGGCTGGTGTACCGCTAGTTGAAGCACTGGACTCAGTTGCCGGTGCATCTGGGAATCGAGTGTATTACGATGCAACAAAAAGAATCCAGAGTGAGATTAGTACTGGTACAAGCTTAACTGTTGCCATGCAGAATGCTGAAGTCTTTCCTAATATGGTCTTGCAGATGACATCCATTGGTGAAGAATCCGGCGCATTAGATTCAATGCTAAGCAAGGTTGCAGATTTTTATGAGGCTGAAGTTGACGATGCTGTAGAGGCATTATCAAGCCTAATGGAGCCTGTGATTATGGTTGTGCTTGGTGTACTGATTGGCAGCTTAGTAGTAGCTATGTACCTGCCTATTTTCAAACTTGGTCAAGTTGTGGGTTAGTCATAAGAAAAAATAGGGTGATATAAATCACCCTATTAGTCATATAGCACCTCTAATTACTTCTTACTTGCAGATGCTAGCATGCGCTCAATTTCTTTATAAGGCTGTGCGCCTAACATGCGTTTACCGTCAGCAAATATTAAGGTAGGGGTACTAGTAACCCCCACTTTCCGCGCAAGCTCCCCTACTTTTTCTAATGGCACGTCACAACTGCCAGCGGCACTCGCTAGCTGGTCTCTTAATATCCAGTCTTCCCAAGCCTTCACACGGTCTTTAGCGCACCAAATTAGCTTTGATTTATTCGCTGCATCTGGGTGTAACTGCTCAATTGGGTACAAGAAAGTATAGATAGTCACATCTGTGATGTTAACCAACTCGTTACGCTCTAAACGTTTGCAGAAAGGGCAATCCACATCGGAAAACACAACCAGTTTACGGCTGCCATTCCCCTTCACCACTTTAATCGCCTGATTTAACGGCAATGTTGAGAAGTCAATTCTGGTCAACTCCTCTAAGCGCTCACCTGTAAGATCTTTTTTGGTTTTTGGATCGACCAAACGACCTTCTGCGATTAAAAATGACATTTTTTCATCTGTGTAAATAATCTGCCCGCCCATAAACACTTCGTACAGGCCGGCATAAGGTGTTTTGGTGACTTTTTCCACCTTAAATTTAGGATAGGCAGATTCAACTGCTTTTTTAACACTGGCTTCGTCTGCCACAGCAGCTGTTGCAAACGCGCTCAGCAATGCAATACTAGCGAACTTCTTTAACATCTAATTTCCTTTAACTAATGATGGATAACGTTTTACACAGAACCGCTGAGAGTCATAGCAGCGCTTGACCTCATTTAAACGCTTTACTTCAATTTAAGTGATTATTTCTAAGTGGCACTTTTAAAGTGCAATTGCATTGGCAATGAGTAGCGTCTTAACCGCTTGCTGGTTAGCCGTAGTCAGCCCCCAGTTTCGTACATTTTTAACCATTGAGTAAGGACTCTCAAACAAATGATATAAACCATTTGTGAGTGTCACCATACTCAGTAAATCTGCTTTCCTGATTCTAGCGTATTGCTTCAGTAATGCCGCATCGTTAATTGGTTGATAGACATGTCTAGCACCTAATAAGTTTAGCAAGTCAATCACATCGCGAAAGCCAAGGTTCACGCCTTGCCCTGCCATGGGGTGAACACTATGCGCAGCATCGCCAACCAGCACCACCGATGGCATAACAGTCTTGCTCGCCTGCTTGAGCGCCAAAGGAAAACTTGCAGGTTTCCCCATTAAGTGCATATCACCTAATGCACCATCGCCGGCCTGCATAACTGCGTGCGTAAATGCGTCAGGCGATAACTGTAATAATGTTGTTGCGTGCGCAGTGGGTGCAGACCAAACAATTGATATCTTATTTTCTGGCAATGGCAGCCATGCTAATACTGCACTCTTACCCATTGCATCCTGTGTAAACCACTGCCTTGCGATATTTGCGTGCGACTGCTCTGTGGTGAAGTTGGCAACTATCGCAGTTTGTTCATAATCTTTATGCAGTACCCCCATCGCCAACTGCTGCCTAACCCATGAATTAGCGCCATCCGCAGCAAGCAGCAAACTACTCTCTATCTCCTGCTGGTTTGATAGCTGTAGTACCGCGCGCTGGGGGGATGATTGAACAGATAAACAGCGATGCCCTACAATCATGCGCACATTGCTCGTCTGTATACACTTTAAAAGCGCTGATTTTAGCGAGCGCTCTTCTACAATGAATCCTAGGCAATCAGCACTCACATCCTCAGCGTGTAATTGCAGTGGCTGCGTGGTGGCGTCACCCCATATTTGCATGGACTGCATCTCTGCTATACGCTGCGTATCCAATAAAGACCAAGCACCTAGCTGAGTCAGCCATTGCATGTTCTTTGGGCTAATCGCGTAAATACGCTGATCCCAATCACTATCTACATCAATTGGCGCTCCTAGGGCTTGGCTATCCACCAAAACAACTTCGTAACCAGCCTGACTCAGGGCTAAGGCAGCGGCCATGCCCACAAGTCCAGCACCGACAATGGTTATATCTGTTTTTAAGCGTAGCTCCATCATTTACCAAAACTCATTTTACGTACCAAGTGACGCTTAACTGGTGCCACCATATCAAACAGGCCTAAGCCTGTACTTCTCAACCTGGCAAAGCCTAAAATATCATTTGAAAAAATATTGACCAAGAAGTCTGTAAATAACAGTCCATTTTTTGTATCAGTTTTGCGGCCCGCACGGTATGCAGACAGCATTTCAGAGCTACCTAAGGTAGCGTTCGCGTTAACAATATGCTGCGCCAACACTTCTGCATCACGCAAGCCCACGTTAAAACCTTGCCCAGCCACTGGGTGCATGGTTTGCGCTGCGTTGCCGATCACCACCAGATGCGGGGTATCGGTCTCCTGTAGTTGCGATAGTCGCAATGGGAATGTCATGCGCTTTTCCACTGTCAAAAAGCGGCCGACACGATCACCAAACTGTGCATGGAACTGTGTGAGAAATTCGCTATCGGTTAATGCTAACAATGGCGCAATCAGCTCTTTTTTACCGGTCCATACCAAAGAAAAATCGCGCGTACCATTCGGTAACAGTGCCATCGGGCCATCTGCAGTGAAGCGTTCATAGGCAATATTGTCATGCGCCAACTCTGCACTCACTTTAGTAATCAGCGCATCATGTCCATACTCTTTGGTTTCACGCTTTAAACCAGCCGCCTCTTCCAAGCTGCGGCCTCCATCTGCCAACACAGCTAAAGCACTGCTTAACTGCATACTCTCACCCAAGCGCGTATAGCGGATGTTGGCTTGATTGGTATCGTAGCTAATCGCATCTGCCTGCGCTTCATCTATCAACCTTACCATCGGCAATCGTTGCAACTCTGCATTTAATACCGTACACAAAGCGCCGTAGGACAACACATATCCCAACGCTTCTTGCTCATAATCCTGCGCCCGCAAAACACTACGCCCTAAGCTGCCCTTTTGCGACACGTGAATGGTATTAATCGCCGTCGCATGTGATGACAGATGCTGCCAAATACCGAGCTTCTCAAGAATTCGACGCGTCCCATAAGATAAGGCTAGCGCGCGCGTATCTTGGTTGGCAGCACCAAGTTTACGTGCCTCAAGCAGTGTGCTTGCCACATTTTGCTTCGCCAACAGGAGTGCCAGCACCATTCCTACAGGGCCGCCGCCAACAATCACAATATTATCTACATTTGCCATTACGCATTAACCACGCATCGTTGCTTCAATATCGGCAATCGTCTTGGGTGCATCGATGGTCATAACATTGCAACCGCTATCGGTAACCAGCACATCATCTTCTATACGAATCCCGATATTCCAGAAATGCTCGGGCACATTATCAGCCGGACGAATATAGCAGCCAGGCTCTACTGTCAGCGTCATGCCAGCCTCCAACTTACGCCATGCACCCGCTTTATCTTTATACTCGCCAGCATCATGCACATCCAGCCCCAGCCAATGGCCCGTGCGGTGCATATAAAACTGGCGATACGCACCACTTTCCAGCACAGCGTCTTTACTGCCGTGGCACAGTTTCAAATCAATCAAACCTTGCACTAACACATCCAAAGCCGCTTCATGCGGTGAGTTCCAATGATTGGCCGGTTTAACTTGGGCAATCGCTGCGGCTTGCGCAGCCAGCACTAACTCATAGACATCTCGCTGTGCAGCACTAAACTTACCGTTCACGGGGAAGGTACGTGTAATGTCTGACGCATAGCCATCTAGCTCACAACCTGCATCAATCAACAAAAGGTCACCATCTTTTAATACGCAGTTATTCGCGTTGTAATGTAGGGTGCAAGCATTGGCACCGCCTGCCACAATACTGGTATAAGCCGGCGCCTGTGCACCCGAGCGATAGAACTCATGTAAGAACTCGGCCTCTAATTCGTACTCCATTTGACCAGCATGCACATGACGCATCGCACGTGCGTGGGCGCGCGCAGCGATGTTGGCGGATTTATGCATAAGCTCTAACTCATAGCTAGTTTTATACAGCCGCATTTCATCAATCAACTTACGTGCATCCACCATTTCATCTGGCGCACTTGCGCCGCTTCTGGCTTGCGTTTTCACTTGATTTAACCAAGTGGTCACTCGCGTATCCCAAGCACTGTCGGCACCTAGGCTGTAAAACAGCTTAGATTGATTCGTCAGTAACTTAGGCATTAACTCATCTAGTGCATTAAAGCTGTATGCCTGGTCAAACCCAAACTCTTGCTTAGCAGCATCTGCGCCGTAACGGAAACCATCCCAAATTTCACGCTCTATATCTTTGTCCCGACAAAACAGAATACTTCTAGCGTCTTCACCGGCAATTAACACCAATAAAGCCTCAGGCTCTTTAAATCCAGTTAGGTAATAGAAGTAACTATCAAAGCGATACGGATACTGACTATCACGATTGCGAATCAGCTCTGGCGAGGTTGGAATAATGGCAACGCCCTCGCCCATGGTTTTCAGCAACTGGTGGCGACGTGTTTTAAATTCATTTAGATTAAACATATGCGGTTGATTTCTTTTTTACTTTCAACTGTGACCCAGCAACTGCTGATTTAGTGCCATTAAGCGTTCCGGCGTGCCGATATCATGCCACACACCCTTAAAATGCTCGGCGGTAACTTTGCCATCAGCAATGGCTTGCTTTAACAATGGTGCAAGCTTTGCAGGTTCGCCGCGTTGAATGTCTGCAAATAAGGCTGGGTGATAAACCCCCACGCCAGAAAACGTAAGCTTGGGCTCACCTTCCAATTTAATTTTTTCATCTGCAAATGCAAAGTCGCCTTGCATATGCTGCGGCGGATTATCAATGAGCAGCAAATGCGCCAAATTACCCGGGCTTAGTCTAAGATCGGCGAACGAGATATCTGTAAATACATCACCATTCACCACCAAAAATGGATCACTCCCCAACAAATCCAGCGCATTAGCAATGCCGCCAGCAGTTTCTAATGCTATCGGCTCAGAAGAATACTGTATGCGTAATCCCCATTGCGCGCCGTCCTGCAGCGCAGCCTCAATCATGCTGCCCAGATGCGCGTGATTAATCACCACCTCTTTAAAGCCCGCCTGGGCCAAGCGCTCCAAGTGCCAAACAATCAGCGGCTTACCAGCGATTGGTAATAATGGTTTAGGGGTATGGTCGGTCAGTGGGCGCATGCGCTCACCCCGTCCCGCCGCCAATATCATTGCTTTCAAATCATCACCCTTTATCAATAACCCATTTGCTTATGGCGCACAACATCTGCAATTAACCGACTAGAAGGTGTAACCAACCTGTGGCTTAGTGCCTTCTAAACTATCGAGCAGACGCAACAATGGTTTAAGTTCGATATAGCGCTCACATACTTTACGTAGGTAAGTCATCACTAGCGGCATATCTTTTAGGTAGCCATCTTTACCATCGCGATGATACAGTCTTGCAAAAATACCTAACACCTTGATATGGCGCTGTGCACCCATGTACTCAAAGTCACGATAAAACTCGCTGAAATCGTCTGGTACTGGCAACTCTGCTTTACGCGCCGCCTGCCAATAACGTACACACCAATCAATAATCTGCTCTTCTTCCCAGCCAATATAAGCATCCTTCAACAACGACACTAGGTCGTAAGTAATGGGACCGTAAACCGCATCTTGGAAATCTAAAACACCGGGATTATCTTCACAGACCATCAAATTACGCGCATGGTAATCTCGGTGCACATACACCTTACCCTGTGCCAAAATGTTGCGATTTAGCACTTCAAACGTTTGCTGCAAAACAGCCTGCTGTTTTTCATCTAAAGTCACATTCAGATGCTTACTGATATACCAATCAGGAAAAAGCTGCATCTCACGGGTGAGCAATGCGGCATCATACTCAGGCAGCACATCTGGCTTACTCGCTAGCTGCAATTTAATAAGTGCGGTGTTGGCATCATGATACAAACTTGGCGCGCTGGTTAGATTGAGCATGCTTAAATAAGTCACATCGCCCAAATCACTCAGCAATAAAAAACCTTGATCTAAATCTTGCGCCAACACTTTAGGTACATGCATACCAGCCTCGC
>Ga0208512_100158_pt1 | contig 25997 bp, 21 predicted proteins | sample LakWasMet40_LOW7_2_FD_183880 | JGI IMG/M metagenome (GOLD analysis project Ga0208512, IMG submission 183880) | Freshwater sediment methanotrophic microbial communities from Lake Washington under simulated oxygen tension - Sediment Metagenome... | ecosystem: Environmental > Aquatic > Freshwater >...
GGGGCGGGCGCCGCGGTGGGTTTCCTGCTTTCAACGGTCGCCAAGCTGGCCTGCGCGCTGGTGATGATCGCGCTCTACTCCAGCTCGGTCTGGAACGCGCTGCGCGTGGCAGCCTGACCGACGGCGCGGTTACGGTTTGGCCGGACTGAATTTCCCTTCCCGCAGGAAATGAACCGTCTCGCGGATCGCGCGGGAATTTTTCATGAGATACGGGTGGGTCGCATGGATGACGAGGTGCGCCTTCATGCCGGCGACCTTGGTTCGCTCCACGGAGACCTTTCCATCATCGCGCCCGGCGATGAGCAGGCTGTTGATCCAATTGATCGACCGGTCGCCGGCGATCACCCCGAGGTCAAAATCGACGGGCCCGAGCTGATTGGGCAGGGAGTCGGGCTTGGTGCCCAGTTGCCGCCCGGCCGGACCGTTGATGGCCGAGAAGATCCAAGTGTCGCCCAGCTGGTCCACGATTTCGCTGCCCTGGTTGGGCGGCCCCAGCATCACCACGCGGCCCAGTCGCTCGATGGGGTGAGCCTTGAGGTATTGGCGGACGAGGATGCCGCCCATCGAATGCGTCACGAAATGCACCCGGGTCGCCTGGCGAACCTTGGCTTCGCTCAGGGCGGGACCAATGGCCTCGGTGGCCAGCGTGTTGATCGGCGCCTTGGTCGAGGCGTAATCGACATTGATGACATCGTAACCCGCCGTGGTCAGGGCCGAGGCCATCCGGGTCATCGACCGGTCGCTGCGGGCCAGGCCGTGCAAAAGCACGACCGCCTCCTTGCCCGAGACACTGCCCGCACTCAGGCCAAGACAGAGCAGTGCTCGAAGCGGGGTGAACACGCGGCAGGCACCCTCAGGTTTCGCGGCCGGCCTCAGCCTAGCCTGATCAGCTCCGCCGTCGGAGGCACGTCCTTGATGATCTGCGAGGGGAGCGGCCCGACGCCGAGGTAGCGGAGATTGGGGAGGACGGCGGGCAGCTTGTCGGGATAGGCGACCTCGATGAGGCTGCGCACCATCGCGGCCGTGTAGCGCTGCGCGTTTTTCGGCAGGTCGGCGAACTTGCGGACGCCGCAGATGTCCTCGGTCCAGCCAGGGTGCTTCGAATAAACGGGCTTCAGCGCGCGGCGGATGGCCTCGTTGCGCGGCACATGGGTATAGCGCCGGCCCTTATCGTCCACGTAGGCGGTGCAGATGAGCAACTCGTCGGCACCGCTGAGGGCGTCGATTTTGTTGATCATCAGGTCCTGGTAGCCGCCGTAGCGGAGGACATCGCCCTTTTCCACGGCGTCATACCAGCCGACCATGCGCTGGCGGCCGGTGCTGGTGCCGAACTCAAGCTGCTTGAGCTTGATCGTCAGCGGGGCGGCATCGTCCATCTGCGTGAGGAAGGTGTGGGTGCCGACCTTCGTGTCGTAGGCCTTGGCGACGCCGAAGGTGTGGATGCGCTGCACCGGGATGCCGGCGCTCTCGAAGAATTCCGGGGTGTAGGTGTGCGAGGCCGTGACGTTGGGCGAGTAGCCATGGCGTTTGTCGAGCCAGTAGGCCTGGCCAAACTCGCCGATGATGGTGCGCCCGGCGAGGAGCTCGCGCAGGATGAGCTCGCGGACCTCGCCGATGTTCTTCGCCAGCGCCGTGCCGGCGGTCCAGTAAACCTCGGTGAGGCGCGCCAGGTTGAGCGTGAAGGGCTCCGCCCCGCGGAACTGCGTGAAATCAAACTCCGCCTGGGCGAACACGCCGGCCTCGATCGCCTCGGCGTTGGCCCGGGTCTCGGCGGCGGTCAGGGTGTCGAAGAAGCCCGCGAATTTTTCCGGCGAGACGCGGCAGACGTGCTGGATGGTGCGCAGGGCGCGGTCGGCGCGCTGGGCGAGCTTGCGGGCGAAATAGTTCGGGCCGGCCAGGAAATCGGAGTAGGTGATCTGCGCCTGGCCGACCTCGTCGAGGTAGGCCGGCGTGATGCCGCGGCCGGTGGAGCCGCGGGGCTCCTCGGCGAGGACGTTGGTGCGGTAATCCTCCCAGGCCAGGTCGAGCAGCCGGTGGGTGAGGTCGGACACCATGGTGCGCTCGTCGATGACGAGGCGCGAGAGGATCGCATGGCCCTTTTGCTCGAGCGGCTTAGCCTCCCACCAGAATTTGCGCGGGTCGGCCACGACACCGCAGCCGATGCACAGGTGCGGGGCGTCCTTCACGACGACGCCCGCGGGGAGGAGGTTGAGCTTCACGCCGCCGGCGGTGTGGCCGGAGTTGGCGCCGCCGTTGACCTTGAGCACCACCGTGACCGCGGCGGCGGTGCCGCGCAGCTCGTCGGCCACCTCCGGGATGAGGCGGCCCTTGCCCTCGTCACCGAGGGAGATGCCGACATCGGCGATAAGCTGGCTGGAGAAAGGCAGTAAAGACATGGCCGAGGACGGAGGACAGAGCACAGCGGACACCCCGGCAACGCCAAATTGCCCCGTTCCATGTCATGTGAAGTGCGTAACCCTACAGCACCCGGTTGGCGGCGATGACCTGCGCATACCAGTGCGCGCTCAGCTTGGGCGTGCGGCGCTGGGTTTTGAAATCGTTGTGGACGATGCCGAAGCGGCGGCGATAGCCGTCGGACCACTCGAAGTTGTCGATGAACGACCACAGGAAGTAGCCGCGCACGGGTGCCCCGTCGGCGATGGCGCGGTGCAGCTCGCGCAGGTAATTGCGGAGGTATTCGACGCGGTGCAGGTCGAGGCATTCGCCGCGGACGACGGTGTCGTCGTTGTAGCCGCAGCCGTTCTCGGTGATGTAGATGTTCTTCTCGCCGTAGACCTCGGCGGCCAGGCGCGGCGTCCAGTAGAGGGCGCGGGGCGCGAGGTTGAGCCACGGGCTGTCGGTGCGCGGGTAGCTGGCGGTCGGGGCGACGACCTCGGGTTTGCCGCGGGCGCCGCGGCGGACGAAGGTGGCGGTGTAGATGTTCAGGCCGAGGAAATCCGCCGGCGCGCTGATGAGGCCGAAGTCTCCGCGGGTCACGACCGGCCGGTCCTTGCCGCAGTGGCGCAGGTAGGCGGGGGCGTAGTGGCCCCGGTAAATGGCATCGAGCACCGGCCAGTTGCCCTCCTCAAACCGGGCGCGCGCCGCGGCGATGTCGGCGGGCGACTCCGAGACGGGGATGACGGACTCGCAGTTGTCGGTCCGACGCGGGCGCCGCGGCCGCCGTGCTCGCGCACGGCGCGCACGCCGTGGCCGTGGCAGACCAGCGCATGGTGCATGGTCTGGTTGACCACGCGGGCGGACTCACGGGCGCCGGGCGCCTTGTCGGCGCCGCCATAGCCCAGGAGGGTGAAGCAGCGGATTTCGTTCAGCGTGATCCAGTTTTTGACCCGGTCACCATAGTTTTGGACAATGGTGTCGGCGTAGGTGGCGAAGGCATCCGTCACGCCGCGCGCGCGCCAGCCGCCGCGATCCTCGAGGGCCTGCGGCAGGTCCCAGTGAAACATCGTCACCCACGGCGTGATGTCGTGCTCCAGCAGCGAGTCGAGCAGGCGCGAGTAGTAGTCGAGGCCGCGTTGGTTGACCGCCCCGTCGCCTTGGGGATAGATCCGGGGCCAGGCCAGGGAGAGCCGGTAATGCTTGATGCCGAGCCGGCGCATCAGGGCGAAGTCAGCCTTGTAGCGGTGATAGTGGTCGCACGCGGTGTCGAGCGTGTCGCCGTTGGCGACGGCACCGGGGCGGCGGGCGAAGCGGTCCCAGACGGACTCGCCCTTGCCGTCGGTGAAGGCCGCACCCTCGATCTGCGCGGCGGCCGTGGCCGTGCCCCAGGTGAAATTGCGGGGGAACTGGAAGGGGGTTCTGGTGGGCATGGGGAGGATGGGGATCAGGTGGCTCGCGGCGGGGCGATGGTCTGGCCTTCCACGAGCTCGGCCTCGACGAGGATCTTGCGGCGCGGGGCGGCGGGATGGGACATGCGGTTGACGAGGCGCGTCATGGCGGAGGAGCCGATGTGCTCGTGGGGGACGCGCATTGAGGTGGCGCGGCGCAGGCCGGCCGGCGGCTCAAGGCCGTCGAAGCCCGTGACGGAGCAATCCTCCGGCACGCGGATGCCGCGCGCGGCCAGATCCTGCATCAGCGGGTAGGCCTGGTGGTCGGCGGCGCAGACCCACGCGGTCACCTTGTCCTCCTTGAAGAGTTTCGCGACGGTGGCGCTGACCTCTTGCGGCTGGAGGCGGGGGGAGTTCTTGTGGACGTTGATGACCCACTCGGGGCGGAACTCGAGGCCCTGGTAGAAGAGCGCCTCCACGTAGCCGCTGAAGCGGCGCGCGACCCAGTGGCCGCCGACGGGGTAGGTCCACGAGACGAAACCGATGCGCTTGTGCCCCGCGGCCGAGAGCTTCAGCACGAGGTCGAGGATCGCCGGCGCGTCGTCGGTGTCGATGATGTCGATGCCGGGCTCGTTGTAGCTCTCGAGCACGGAGACGGTGGAGATGCGGCTCGTGATCATGGCCACGGCGGGCTCGGGGAAGGGGTGGACGAGGATCGCGCCGCGCCAGTCGTTGGTCTTGATCTGCCGGAAAACATCCTGCTTGCCCATGTCGGTGTCGAAGTCCGCCGGCGCCTGGTAGCAGACATCCACGCTCACGCGCTCGATCTCGGCGCGGTCCCGGATGCCCTTCAGGATATGCGGGTAGGTGACCATCGTGACGTTCTCGCCGCGCGGGATGCCGATCACGACGCCGATGGTGAAGGTGCGGGATTTCTTCCCGCGGCGCGCGGCGCGTCCGGGGCTCTGCTTGTAGCCGAGTTTCGCCGCCATTTCCTGCACGCGGCGGCGGGTTTCCGCGCTGATCGCGGGATGATTGGCCAGACTGCGCGAGACCGTGGCGCGCGAAAGTTTCAGCTGCTGCGCGATGAGCTCTTGGTTGACCGTGGGCATGCGTGGAAGGGGCGGAATGGCGCCCGGATGACGGCGCTCAGTTCAGTGCGGCGAGGCAATCATACCTCGGATAAGTTATGCAACAAAATAAACAACTAAGAGACGCCAAACTCATTAAAAATTACATAAACATAAGATAAACATATGAAGCATAATTAAATATCATATTTTAAGAATGCACAAAAACCATGCAACTAACCATGCACATATAATTTGACTTTGCCGTGCAAAATTCCCTCTCATTGCACCGTGCCCGGCCCCATCGGACACAACCCCTCTAACCTCTTACCCCGAGAAAGTCAGATTGTGCGTTGGTTTCGTTTCATTTGAAACCGTGCCAGTCCGCCCGACGCGGGGGATCCCAAAAAACCGAGACACCCCATGAACCACCAGCAACGTTCCCGTTTTAGCGCGGGACTTTTGATCACCGCGGCCGCCCTCCTGGCTTGGCCGCTTGCGGCCCAGGCGCAGCAAACCACCAGCAGCCCGGCGACGCCGGCGGTGGGCAGCGCTGAGAAAACGGACGAGGTGCTCGTCCTCTCGCCGTTCACTGTCACGACGGACAAGGATCGCGGCTATCGCGCGACCAATTCCATTTCCGGTTCCCGCCTCAACACGGCGATCAAGGACATCCCGATGCCGATCGAGGTCATCACCGAGGAGTTCCTGAAGGACACCGGCTCAAAGGACCTGCGCTCCAGCCTGCGTTACAGCGCCGGCATCCAGCTCCAGTCCCAGAATGACTACGGCACGCCCGGCGGCGCCTACCAGGGCCCGGGTGGCGTCAACAACGCCGAGGGCGCCACGGCCAACAAGAGCCAGACCTCGATCAAGATCCGCGGCTTCGTCACCGAGTCCGTGCTGCGCGACGGCTACCTGCGCCAGAATTCCACCGACTCCATCAACATCGGCCGCATCGAGGTGGTCCGCGGACCCGCGGCCCTGCTCTATGGCGTCGGCAACTTCGGCGGCATCGTGAACTACCTGCCCAAGCTCCCGGATGCCAAGCAGGGCGGCGCGATCGGCCTGAGCATCGGCTCCTACAACGGCCGGCGCGCCACGCTCGATGTCACCGGCCCGGTCTCGAAGACCTGGGATTTCAACTACCGCCTCACGGGCGCGTATGAGGAGGCGGACGACTACACCCAATACCGCAATTCCTCGCACTACTTCCTCTCCCCGGTGCTTTCCTTCAAGCCGACCAAGACCACCCAGGTGCTGATCGACTATGAGAACGGCGACGCCAGCGACGGCGGCATCGGCTTCCAGCGCGTGCGCTCCTCCGTCGGCCCCGGCCCCAACAACGACCAGAACGAGCACGCCGCCTTCTACACGCTCCCGGGCACCGATGCCCGCACCTTCCGCTGGAGCGGCCCGGACACCTACCTGGACACGAAGGCCTCGAATCTCCGCATCCAGGTGACCCAGCAGATCATCGAGAACCTGAACCTGCTCGTCGGCTACAACACCTCGCAGGTCAACTTCGGCAAGCTCGACGTCATCGGCAATCTCCAGGGCTGGACCGACCAGTTCACCAATCCCGACTCCGCGTTCGGGCTGGTGCCCTTCATCCCGGCTGACCCGACGCTCGGCACGAGCAACACGGGCCTCGGCGTGGTCGGCGGCCTCACCCGCGCGACGCTGGCCTACCGCTGGATCGGCGAGGACACGCAGCAGGACCGCGACCAGGTGCGCGCCGAGCTCGTCTACAACTTCAAGCTGTTCGCCGACAGCCCCAACAAGTGGCTCCACATGGACAACATGATCATGCTCGGCCGCACGGAAATGCGCGCCGACAACGCCACGACCACCTTCCAGTCCGCCTGGAACCAGCGGAATGACTTCTCCTGGGTCACGAACTACTACAACCCGACCAACCTCGGGCCCCTGCGCTTCGGCCAGAAGCAGGCCAACGGCACTGCCGAGATGCCCTACCTGAAAAACACGGGCGTGAATGCCACGACCTGGAACCAGGGCAACTACGTCGTCTACCAGGGCAAGCTGCTCGACGACCGCCTCACCATCGTCTCCGGCGCCCGCAAGGACCGCAACGAGACGATGACCACGAACGTGACCCACCTCTCGGCCACGCCGACCCCGGTCACCACCCGCAGCCCCACCCAGAAGCAGACCACCTACCAGAACGGTGTCTCCTTCGAGATCAACCGGGTGCTCTCCGTCTATGCGCTCAAGTCCGGCGGCCTGCAGCCCAACTTCACGGGCAACCGCGACACCGACGGCAAGCCGCTGCCCGCCACCCTCGCCAAGAGCAAGGAGGTCGGCCTCAAGATCGACCTCTTCAACGGCAAGCTCACGGGCACGGTCAGCGCCTTCAAGATCAAGCGCACCGATTCCCCGATCTTCTACTGGTGGGCGCCGACCTCCAACTACGGCAGCCGCTTCAACCCGGCCAAGGACATCGTCTATAACGTCAGCAACTTCTCCCCGAGCTCGGTCGCGGGCGGCAGCAACGGCGGCAACGGTGCCCCCGAGGCCTCGATTGCCCAGTGGAACGCCGGTGTCGCCGCCGGCGCCATCTACCAGCTGAACAACACCTGGTATGTGAACGCCACCAAGTCGACCGGCGCCGCCTACCTCGACGCGGTCTTCGCGGACACCTTCAAGAAGGGGTCCAACTGGCCGGGCTGGCTCTACAACCAGGACGCCAACACGAACAATGCCTGGGACACCCGCGCGAGCGGCCCCGACGGCAACGAATACGTGCTCGGCGCCGACACCTCCAAGGGCTGGGACACCCAGCTCATGTTCACCCCGAACCAGAACCTGCAGATCGTCCTCGGCTACGCCCACGTCAAGCGCGTGGTCGAGAGCGCCGGCAAGTTCGCCAAGTCGCCGGTCACCGGTGACCGCTGGGCCGTCTGGTATTTCCCGAACACGGACTGGGGTCTGACCCGCGTGCCGCTGGCCGAGGCCTACACGACCCCGGGTGACAGCTCGACCTGGACCGGCAAGAACTGGGGCCAGGGCCTCCCGATGGACGACACCCCGGAGCACCAGTTCACCGCCTGGGCCAACTACAGCTTCAACAAGGGTGCCCTCAAGGGCCTGACCTTCGGCGCCGGCGGTTACTACGAGTCGCCCCGCCTGTATCTCTCCGGTCTCACGCACGGTGGCGGCCAGCAGATCACCGACAAGAACGGCAACCCCGTCATGCTGCGCACCAAGTCCCGCACCAACCTCGACCTGATGGTGCGCTACAGCTTCATGATCGGCGACAACGACGCCAGCGTGCAGCTCAACGTCAACAACGTCCTCAACGACCAGAAGCTCTACGGGTTCATCTACTCGGCGCCCACCACGGCCCGCCTCGAGTTCCTGTATAAGTTCTGACCGCCAGGTTTCATGCCCAGCAGTGGGTAGTTTGACAGGGTAGGGCGCGCACCGGGGCAACCGGTGCGCGCTTCCTGCCTCCCCCGGGGTGGAACACGGCCTCCGGTCGCGTTTTTGCGACGCGCAAATCCTGAAGCGCGTCCGGAGGCCGCGCTTCCACCTCCCATCCATCCTTCCTCACCCAGCTTTTTTGCGGCGGGCGGGGCTTTACGCCCCGACCGATGCCCGCTGCAATCAGCGCCGTAGCCCGCGGCATCCCGCCGCGCTTTCCACCCCTCCCTCCGTTGTGACGACCCCTCCCTCCAGCGCCCGGCTGTCCTTCAAGGAAAAGCTGGCCTACGGCCTCGGTGACACCGCCTCGAACTTCTATTTCCAGGCGTTCAACCAGTTTCTCGCGTATTACTACATCGATGTCCTCGGCCTCAACAGCTCGGCCGCGGGCACGCTGATGGCGCTGATGCCAAGCCTGATCGCGCTCCTGAACCCGGTCATCGGCGTCCTCGCCGACCGCACCGACTCGCGGTGGGGCAAGTTCCGCCCGTGGATCCTCTGGGGCGCGCTGCCCTACGGCATCCTCGGCTACCTGATGTTTGCCAACCCGGGCTTCAGCCCGTCGGGCACGCTGATCTACGCCTACATCACCTACACGCTGACGCTCATCGCCTACGCCGCCATCAACACGCCCTACGGCGCCCTGATGGGCGTGATGTCGCCCTCGTCCGAGGACCGCACTTCGCTGTCCTCCTACCGCTTCGCCTGCGCCTTCACGGGCAGCCTGCTGATCGGCTGGCTCGTGCCCTGGCTGAAGGACGCTCTCATGTTCGGCGGCAGCCCGGCCGACGGCTTCCGCAACACCATGGCGCTCTTCGCCGTCGTCTCGGTGGCGATGTTCATTTATACCTTCCTCAACACCCGCGAGCGCGTTGCGGCGCCGGCCAACCAGCAGACCTCGCTCGGGCTCGACCTGCGCGACCTCATGGCCAACACGCCCTGGCTGGTGCTCTTCTTCGTCGCCTTCCTCAACCTGACCAATGTCGGCATGCGCAGCGGCGCCGGCATCTTCTACTTCAAATACAACGTCGGCAACGAGGGCGCCATCGGCACCTTCAACCTCGTCGGCTTTCTCTGCTTCATCGCCGGCGCCATGGCGACCAAGCTCTTCACGGCGCGCTGGTCGCGCCGCAAGCTCATGATCTGGCTGACGATCGGCAACGCCCTTGGCATCGGCGGGTGCTATTTCGTCGACCCGCACAACCTGCCGCTGCTCTACGCGCTCAACATCTTTGGCTCCTTCTGCGCCGGGCCGACGCCCGCCATCGTCTGGTCGCTCTACGCCGACACCGCCGACTTCGGCGAGTGGAAGTTCGGCCGTCGCGCCACGGGCCTCGTCTTCTCCGCCACGGTCCTCGCCCAGAAGGTGGGCCTGGCGATCGGCAGCGCCATGATCGGCTGGCTGCTGGCGTATGTGGGTTTCGTCGCCAACGCCGCGCAGACGCCCCGCGCGCTGCATGGCATCAACCTGCTCTTCAGCCTGCTGCCCGGCTGCTTCGCCCTGCTGGCGGGCCTCGCCATCGTCTTCTACAAGCTCGACGAGCCGCAGGTGAAACAAATCGAGCGGGAGCTCGCGACACGGAAGGGAAGCGTCTCATGAAATCCACCTCAATTGTTCCGCCCAGCCGCGCCGTAGCCTTGTTTGTGCTCTCTACCGCCATGCTCTCCGCCGCGCCGCGCCCGTGGTCCGTCTTTGAAACCGCCCGCGACAACGGCCACCGGCTGGCGGCGGTCGCGGCGCCGGCCGCCAGCGCTTCCGCGGTCGGGGCCCTGACGCTCGACCCCGCGCGGAAATTCCAGGAAATGGCCGGTTTCGGCGGGGCGATCACGGAATCCTCCGCCTGGGTGCTCGCGCAGCTGGCGCCGGCGGAACGGGCCGAGGTGATCCGCCGCTACTACGACCCGCAGCAGGGCATCGGCTACACGCTCGCCCGCACGCATCTTAACAGCTGCGACTTTTCGCTCAGCCTGTGGTCGCTCGCCGAGACGCCGGGCGACTATGACCTGCACAGCTTCACCCTCGAGCCGATGCGCAAATGGCTGATGCCGCTGCTGCACGACGCCGAAAAAACGGCCGGTCGTGACCGCTTCAGGCTCCTCGTCTCGCCCTGGAGCCCGCCGGCCTGGATGAAGACCAATTTCCGCATGGACGACGGCGGCTCCCTCCGCCGCGAATACCGCCCGGCCTGGGCGAACCTCTTCGTGAAGTTCGTGCAGGCCATGCGCGCCGAGGAGAACCTCAATGTCTGGGCGCTGACCGTCCAGAACGAGCCCGAGGCGAAGCAGACCTGGGAGTCCTGCCTCTACACTCCCGAGGAGGAGCGCGACTTCGTGCGCGATCATCTCGGGCCGGCCCTGCATCAGGCCGGCCTGGCCGACGTGAAGCTCATCGGCTGGGATCACAACCGCGACCGCATCGAGGCCCGCGCGGACGCGATGCTCGGCGACCCGGCGGCGGCCAAGTATCTCTGGGGCCTCGGGGTGCATTGGTATGTCAGTGACGACTACGCGGCCAGCAGCCGGGTGCATGACAAATTTCCCGACAAGGCGATCCTCTTCACCGAGGGCTGCGTCGAGAGCGGCAAGCTCGTCGGCCGCTGGGACAATGGCGAGCGCTACGCCCGGAACATCATCGGCGATTTCCGCAACTGGGTCTGCGGTTTCATCGACTGGAACATCGTCCTCGATCAGCGCGGCGGCCCGAACCATGTCGGCAATTTCTGCGATGCCCCGGTGATCGTGAACACGGTGACCAAGCAGGTAAGCTACGGCGCGTCCTTCTACTACATCGGCCACTTCAGCAAATACGTGAAGCCCGGCGCCCACCGCATCGCGAGTGAGGGCGGCCCCGCCGGGCTGCAGTCCGTCGCCTTCGCCAACCCGGACGGTTCGCTCGTGACGGTCGTGCTCAACGAGACGGACGCCGCGGTCGGCTTCACGCTCGCGGCGGGCGGAGAGGCGCTCGCCTGCACGGTGCCCGCCCATGGCATCCAAACTTACGTGCGCGCCGCCCCATGAACCTCGCGCGTCTCATCTTCGCCCTGCCGCTGGCCGCCGCCAGCCTCGCCCTGTCTGCGGAGCCGCCCGCGGCGACGGCCGGCTGGCAGCTGGCCTGGCACGACGAGTTTGACCAAGACGGCCGGCCCGACCCGGCGCGGTGGAACTACGACGTCGGCGGCGAGGGCTGGGGCAACCGGGAGTGGCAGTTTTATACCGACAACCGCCCGGAAAACGCCCGGGTGGAGGCCGGCCGCCTGATCATCGAGGCCCGGCGCGAGCCCTGGCAGGGCCGGGACTACACGTCGGCCCGGCTCGTGACCAAGGGCAAGGCGGACTGGACCTACGGGCGCTTCGAGATCCGCGCCAAGCTCCCGCGCGGCCGCGGCACGTGGCCCGCCATCTGGATGCTGCCCACCGTGTGGGACCTCGGGAACAAGCTCTGGCCCGACAACGGCGAGATCGACATCATGGAGCACGTGGGCCACGTGCCCGGCCGGGTGCACGCCTCGACCCACTCGCAAAAAAACCAGTGGCGGAACAACAACCAGCGCACGGCCACGATCGAGGTGCCGGACGCCGAGACGGCCTTCCACACCTACGTGCTCGAGTGGGACGCCGAGGAGATCCGTATTCTGGTCGACGACCGCCATTTCTTCACCTCGCGCAAGGAGGGGGGCGACTGGACCTCCTGGCCCTTCTACCGGAATTTCTACCTCGTCCTCAACCTGGCGGTCGGCGGCGACTGGGGCGGGGAAAAGGGCGTTGATCCGGCGGTCTTTCCGCAGCGCCTGGAAGTGGACTATGTCCGCGTCTACCGGAAAGCGGCCCCGTAACGGCCATCCGCGCGACCCATGAATCTCCGGGCCCCTCACTTGTTTTTGCTGCTGTGCGGTCTCGCCGGGTCGATGCCGGCGGCCCCGGAGCGGACGCTGTCGCGCGCGGACCTGCGGGACCGGATCCGCGGGGCCTGGGCCGGGCAGATGATCGGGGTCGTTTACGGGGCGAACGTCGAATTCCGCTCGCTCGGCAAGATCATCGAGGGCGAGATTACGCCCGCGGGCATGGACAACGTCATCCAGCAGGATGACCTCTATGTGGAGATGACCTTTACCCGGGTGCTGGACACGATCGGGCTGCACGCCAGCACGGCGGATTTCGGCGAGGCCTTCCGGCACTCCCGCTACGAGCTCTGGCACGCCAATGCGGGCGCCCGCCGCAACCTGAACCGCGGACTCGCGGCCCCGCTTTCCGGCGACCCGCGCTACAACATCCACGCCGACGACATCGATTTCCAAATCGAGGCGGACTTCATCGGCATCATGTGCCCGGGGCTGCCCCAGGCGGCCAACGGCTTCGCCGACCGGGTCGGCCGGGTGATGAATTCCGGCGACGGCCTGTATGGCGGCATGTTCATCAGCGGGATGTATGCGGCCGCCTTCTTTGAGACCGATCCCCGCCGGGTGGTCGAGGCCGGCCTGGCCGGCATTCCGGCGGAAAGCCAGTATGCGGCGATCCTGCGTGACCTCCTGGCGTGGTCCGCCCAAGAGCCCGACGACTGGCGCAAGGTCTGGCACCGGATGGAGGAAAAGTGGGACCGGAATGATGTCTGCCCCGACGGCGCGTTCCGCCCCTTCAACATCGATGCGAAGCTCAACGGCGCCTACGTCGCCATCGGGTTGCTCTACGGCAAGGGCGACTGGCAGCAGACCATGGAAATTGCCGCCCGTTGCGGCCAGGATGCGGACTGCAATCCTTCGAGCGCCACCGGGGTGCTGGGCGCGATGCTCGGTTATTCCCGCCTGCCGGCCAGGCACCAGGAGGCGCTGGCGGCCTATGCCGGGACCAAGTTCAGTTTCACCGATTATTCCTTCAACGACATCGTGCGGTCGACCGAAGCCCTCGCCCTGGCCGTCATCCGCGAGGCTGGCGGCACGGTGAGCGACACCGCCGTCACGGTCCCGGTGCAGGGCCCGCGCGCCCCGGCTTATGAGCCGTCACCCTTCGGCGCGCCGGTGCAGACCCTGGCCTGGTCGGATCCCGCCTGGCAGTGGACCGGGGCTTGGACCGAGAGGCAGGTGGATGACTGGGGCCGGAAGGTCACGGTGCGGCAGGCCGACGGTGAAGGCAGCGAAGCCATGCTCTCTTTCACCGGCACCGGGGTGGCCCTGGTCGGCGATCTCACCGGTGCCGGCGGCCAGGCGGAGGTTTTCATCGACGGGGTGAAAAGCGATCTGCTCGCCGACGCCTACATTGGCCCCCACACGCATGATAACGACCTCTGGCGGGTCTTCGGACTCAGGCCGGGCCCGCACACCTTGCGCCTGGTAATGTTGCCCACGGCGGATCCCCGCAGTGCGGGGCGGATACTGCTGATCGGGCAGGCGATCGTGTATGCGCAGCCCTGAGCCCGCGACCGGAATATATTTTCATGACCCCCTTCGTCTCCACCCCCGTCTGGCAGGATGAGTTCAACCAACCGGTTGGCTCGGGCCCGGATCTCACCAAATGGGTCCACGACCTCGGGGACAACGGCTGGGGCAACAAGGAGCTCCAGTGTTACACCGACTCCCGGGAAAATTCGTTCATCGTCGCGGATCCCGAGGCGGAGGACGGCCGGGCGCTGGTCCTGAAGGCCGTGCGCACGGCCGCGGGCGGCTACACTTCGGCGCGCCTCAAGACCCAGGGCAAGTTCACCACGGGCTACGCTCGTATCGAGGCCCGGCTCAAGCTGCCGAAGGGGCAGGGGATCTGGCCCGCGTTCTGGATGCTCGGCGCAAACATCAACGAAACACCCTGGCCGGCCTGCGGGGAAATCGACATCGTCGAACTCATCGGCCACCAGCCCGGCACGCTCTACGGCACGCTGCACGGCCCGGGTTATTCCGGCCAGCACGGCATCAGCAAGTCCACGCTCCTGCCCGGCGGGGCCACCTTCGGCGACACTTACCATGTTTTCGCCATGGACTGGCAGCCGGGGCGCATCGACTGGCTGCTCGACGGGAAGATCTTCCACACGCTGACGCCGGCCGACCTGCCCGCCGGGGCGCAGTGGGTCTTTGACGGCGCACAGCATTATCTGCTGCTCAACCTCGCGGTCGGCGGCGTTTGGCCGGGTTATCCCGACGACACGACCCAGTTCCCGCAGGAATACCGGATCGACTACGTCAGGGTCTACGCGCCCTAGGCGCGCAGTGGTTGGTTGATGGTTGATAGGTCGACCCAGCAACAAACAACGGACAACTAACAACCAACCGCGGCCGCTTCGGCCGCGTCACCCGCCATGCCGGGTGGCGACCTCGATCACGTCGTGCGGGGCGGCTTCCTTGGCCCCGGCGGTCGTCACGCGGACATAACGGGCCTTCTTGCGAAGTTCGCCGAGATCCTTGGCGCCGAGGTAACCCATGCCGCTTTGCACCCCGCCGATCAGCGTGCCGAGCACGTCGTCCACCGAGCCGGAGACTTCCTTGAGGGCCTCAATGCCCTCGGCCGCGACCTTGCGGGCCGTGTCGTTCTTGTCGTGGCCGTAGCGGGCGGCCGAGCCGGCCTTCATCGCGGCGTGGCTGCCCATGCCGCGGTATTGTTTGTAGAGTTTGCCCGAAATTTCCATGATCTCGCCCGGCGCCTCGCGGCAGCCGGCGAGCAGGCCGCCCAAGATGACGGCGTCGGCAAGGGTGAGCGCCTTGACGATATCGCCCGACTTCGTGATGCCGCCGTCGGCGATGAGGCTGACACCCTTCTTGGCGGCGCCCTGGCCGGCGACGTGGAGAGCGGTGAGCTGCGGGATGCCGACACCCGCGACGATGCGGGTCGTGCAGATGGAGCCGGGACCCTGGCCGATTTTGATCGCGTTGGCACCCGCGTTCGCGAGGAACTCGACGCCCGCGCCGCTCGTGACGTTGCCGGCGATGATGGGCAGGTCCTTGAACTGGCCGCGGATCAGCTTCACGACGTCGCCGACGCCGGCGGTGTGGCCGTGGGCCGTGGAGACGGCGACGATGTCGACCGCCTCACGGACGAGTTCGCCGACATGGTCGAAGATCTTGTCGCGGTCGAGCGAGCCGTCGGGCTTGCGGACGGGCGAGATGGCGGCGCCGACGACGAGGCGGAACTGGGAGTCGCGCGCGGGCTTGCGGCGGGACTTGGCCTCGCTGGTGATGCGCTCGACGTCCGAGATGGTGACGAGGCCGCGGAGGTGGTCGCGGTCGTCCACGACGAGGATCTTGTGGATGCCGACGTTGGCCGTGAAGAACTTGTCGGCGGCCCGGTGTTTCTCGGTGACGGTGATGAGCTGCTGGCGGGGGGTCATCACCTCGGAGACCTTCTTGGACTTGTAGCGGTCCTTGACCAGGTTGCCGGAGAGGAGGCCGGCCAGCTTGCCGGCGGCATCCACGACGGGGAAGGTGCGGAAATCAAAGCGCTTCTGGTCGATCATCGCGAGGACCTCGCTCACGTAGGCGTCGGGCGCCACGGTGATGGGGTCCTGGATCAGGCCGTGGATGTGGCGCTTCACGCGGGCGACTTCCTTGATCTGGTCCTTGCCCGGGAGATTGTAGTGGATGAGGCCCAGGCCGCCGTTGAGGGCCATGGCGATCGCCATGCGCGACTCCGTCACGGTGTCCATGTCGGAGGAGATGATGGGGATCTGCAGGCGCAGGCCCTCGGCCAGGGTGGTGGCCAGGTCGGTGTCCTTCGGGAGGATCTCCGAGTGGAGCGTCGCGAGCGAGACGTCGTCGAAGGTCAGCGCGCTCGGCAGGTTGGCGGCAAAGAAGCGGTCGGCGGGCAGGTAGAAGTCCGAATCGCTGGCGGAAGTGGCAACAGGCTTGGTCATCGTTGCCGTGAACGAAATACTCCTCGGCCGGGAAACCACAAATAGAATTTTTGGGAAAGCGTTTTTAACCATGGATTCCGGGTGGATTTAAATATCAACCACAGCCAAAGCAGGTTTGACCACGGATTACACGAATTGACACGGATGGGATCAATGCCCGGTGCCTTGGTATTTATCCGTGATAATCTGTGATATCCGTGGTCAAAAACCCAGTGGTTCGGTGATTGAGCTTATCGGACTACACGTTTCCAACGAAAATCCGCATGCTTGAAGTTCAGCAGGAGGGCTAGACGCATCTGGGTAATCGCCAAGTAGCCCGTCATTTGGGCGATATGGGTTGGCGTGAAATCCTCCGTAACCTTGGGATCTACCACTACCTGATCCTCGACAATCAAGTCCGGCACGAGTGTATCGACCAACTCACCCTCATAATAGACGTTGAAGCGTTTTTGCTGTTCGACGCGCAGCCCCCGTTTGCGGAGTTCGATGGCCAGTGCGTTCTCATAGGCCTTCTCATCCAGGCCCGGTTTCAGGGTGTTTAGCACTTTCATGGCAGCACCCACAATCGCGTGACTCAGCTCCTCGTGGAGCATGCCTACGGAATTCATCGGGATATACGTTTGAAGACATCCGCAGACGGCGGAAACGTGGCCCATATTCAAGGTATCTCCATATATTCAGGCTTAGTGCGGTCGACCTAAATTCCCCTATATATCCGTGTTAATCCGTGAAATCCGTGGTCAAAAAAACTTCGTCTTCTGAGCTTTGCATGGTTTCCGTGGTGGCCTGATGTCTTACCGGTTCAGCGCCAAACCCTACCGCCGGCCGTTGCGGGCGCCGTTGCGGACGGCCCACGGCCTGTGGGCGGAGCGGGAGGGCCTCATTGTGCGCCTGGAGGACGGGAACGGCCGGGTGGGCTACGGCGAAGTCGCCCCGCTGCCCTGGTTTGGGACGGAAACGCTGTCCGAGGCGCAGGAGATTTGCGGGAAATTCGGCGCCACCGTCGAAGGCGAGGTGCTGGACGCCGTGCCGGCCCGCTTCGGCTGCGTGCGCTTTGCGCTGGCGCAGGCCCGGATGCAGCCGGCGAAGGTGGCCGCGTCCTCGCGCCTGCCCGTCGCGGGCCTCTTGCCCGCCGGCCGCGAGGCCCTGGCGGCGCTGCCGGCCAAGGTGGAGGCGGGCTACCTCTCCTTCAAATGGAAGGTCGCGGTCGGGGCCGTCGACGATGAACTCGGGATCTTCGACGACCTGCTGGCCGCCTTGCCGGCCTATGCCAAGCTGCGGCTTGATGCCAATGGCGGCTGGGACCGCCGCCAGGCGGCAAAGTGGCTGGAGCGCTGCGCCGAGCGTCCGGTGGAATTTGTGGAGCAGCCGGTGAAACCCGGTGATGAGGCGGCCCTCCTGGGCCTCGCGACGGATTACCCGGTGACCCTCGCCCTCGATGAATCGGTGACCGATCTTTCCTCCGCCCGCCGCTGGCAGGGCAAGGGCTGGGGCGGGGTGTTTGTCATCAAACCCGCACTGACGGGCCCGCTCGATGAACTGGTGGCCTGGGCCGGTGAAACGAAGGCCGACGTGGTGCTTTCGAGCGCGATCGAGACGGCTTTGGGCCGGGCAGCGATCCTGCGGACGGCGCTGACGCAACCGCTGACCAACCGCGCCCTCGGTTTTGGCGTGGGCGATATTTTCGGTGACCGCCGCTGGGACGGACCGTTCCTGGGGCCGGTGCTCGATGGCAGTTGGGTGAATGACGTCAACCCGGAGGACCTGTGGACCGCGCTCAGCTAGCCCTGCTGCTCGGTGCGCCGGCCGGGCTCGTTGCCGAGCCCCGCCACGGGGCGACCGTGATCAAGTCCGGCGAGCCGCGCCGATTCATGACCGAATTTGCGCAGGCTGTGGCGCAGGGTGGCGTGGTCATGCTCGCGAGCGACACGTGGGGCGAAAACGAAGACCGCCAGCTGGCCGGCTTGCGTGAGCAGGAGCAGATCACGCCGGCGACCGCCGCGGGCAAGGGCTGGCTTTGCATCCCGACGGGCGGCACGTCCGGCGAGCTGAAGTTCGCGCGTCACGATGAGGAGACCCTGGCGGCGGCCGTGCGCGGGTTTGCCCGGCATTTTGGCATAACCCAGGTCAACGCGGTCGGTGTCCTGCCTTTGCATCACGTCAGCGGGCTGATGGCCTGGCTGCGCTGTGCCCTGACCGGTGGCGAATACCGGCCGCTGGACTGGAAGGAAGTCGAGGGCGGCGAGCGGCCGGTCCTGCCGCCAAAGCCGGGCGGCTGGGTGATCTCGCTGGTGCCCACCCAGCTCGAGCGGTTGTTGCACGATGCGGCTGCCGTGGCTTGGTTGAAGGGGTTCCGGATCATTTTTCTTGGTGGCGCCCCCGCGTGGCCGGACCTGCTCGACCGGGCGGCGGCGCTCGGGCTGCCGCTGTCGCTGGGTTATGGCATGACGGAAACGGCGGCCATGGTCACGGCGCTGCGGCCGGAGGAATTCCTGGCCGGGGCGCGAAACAATGGCACAGCGCTGCCGCATGCGACCGTGCGGGTCGGGGCCGGCGACACGATCGTCATCGGCGGCGACTCGCTCTTCCGCGGTTATCATCCCGCCTGGCGCGACCGGCAGGAGTTTGAGACGCAGGACCGCGGCCTTCTGGATGAACGCAATCATCTCTTTGTGCTGGGCCGGCGCGATGCCGTCATCATCACCGGGGGCGAGAAGGTGGACCCGGTCGAGATCGAGGCGCTGCTGCGGGGCACGGGGCAATTTCCGGATCTCGTGGTGCTGGGCTTGCCGGATGCCAAGTGGGGCCAGCTGCTCGTCGTCGTTTATCCCGGCAACGCGCATCCGGATTTTCACGCGGTCATCCGCGTGACGAACGGCCTGGCGGACTACAAGCGGCCGAAAAGCTACATCCCGCTCGTGGGAGCCTGGCCGGCCGGGGCCCAGGGCAAGATCAACCGCGCCGCCCTGGTGGAGCGCGTGGTCGCCCAGCTGAAGGTGCGGCGATGAGGACCCGAGCCGAATAAATTTTAACGCAAAGATGCAAAGCCGCAAAGATGCATGCCAACTCTTCGCGTCTTGGCGCCTTTGCGTTAAGCTCGTCCGTATTTTCTGAGTTAAATCAGGAAATTTTCAGGTTTCAGGTTTCAAGTTTCAGGTTTCTTCATACGGTGATTGCACCGTATGAATAAGTCCGAGATCGCCGCCGTCCTGACCGAGATCGGCACCCTGTGATGAGAGACCTGAGGGGAAAGGCCCGGGCGTTTCACAGGAGGCAACGGAGTTAACGGAGATATTCAGAAGCCAGAAAGCCAGGCTCCTGTTCTTGGATTTCATGGGTTCTGAATAAATTCCTCCTGTCTTTCCTCTGTTTCCTCCTGTGAAAAATATTCCGTGTTTTCCGTGTCTTCCGTGGTTAACCTTCTGCTGTGAATAAGACTGAAATTGCTTCTGTGCTTACTGAGATCGGGCTGCTGCTCGAGCTGAAGGGCGAGAATCCCTTCAAGACCCGCGCCTACCAGAGCGGGGCGCGCATCGTCGAGTCGCTCGGCGAGGGTGAACTCAAGGAGCGCATCGCGGCCGGCACCCTGCAGGAGGTGAAGGGCATCGGCGAGGCCCTCGCCCAGAAGATCACCGAGCTGCACACGACCGGGCGGCTGGAATTCTTTGAGAAACTCAAGGCCTCCGTGCCGCCGGGCCTGGTCGAGATCCTGGCCATCCCCGGCATCGGCCCGAAGAAGGTTCGGGCCCTGCAGGAGAAAATCGGGGTCGACTCCATCGCCAAGCTGCGCGCGGCCTGCGCGGAGAACCAGGTGGCGGCGCTGGAGGGTTTCGGCGAGAAGACCCAGGAAAAAATCCTGGCCGGCATCCGCAACCGCGAGGCCTACAACAAGCGTCACCTCTGGCTCGAGGCGAAAGAGGCCTCGGATCTGATCCTCACCGGCCTGCGCAAGCAGCCGGGCGTGCAGCAGGTCGAGGCCTGCGGCAGCCTGCGCCGGCGGCTGGAGACGGTGGGGGACATCGACTTTCTCGTGGCGACAACCGAGCCTGCGACGATCGTCGAATGGTTCGTCACCCGGCCGGGGATCAAGGAGGTCACGGCGCGCGGCGAGACCAAGGCGAGCGTGCGGCTCGAGTCCGGGCTGCAGGCGGACCTCCGCTTGGTGCCACCGGAGCAGTTCGTTTTCACGCTGCACCATCTCACCGGGTCGAAGGACCACAATGTGCAGATGCGCCACCGCGCCCTGCAGCGCGGCCTCTCGATGAGCGAATGGGGGCTGTTCCCCGCGGACGAAAAACACGGTTCCAGCCTCGAGGCCCGGAAGCAGGGCGGCCCCGGACCCAAGAGCCTGGTCGCCCAGACCGAGGCCGACCTGTTCAAGGCCCTGGGCCTCGCCTTCGTTCCGCCGGAATTGCGCGAGGGGATGGGGGAGATCGAGGCGGCGGAAAAGAACGCGCTGCCCGAGCTGCTTGAGGAAGCCGACATTCGCGGGGTGTTCCACAACCACACGACCGCCTCCGACGGCCATAACACGCTCGAGGAGATGGTCGCGGCGGCGCAGGCGCTCGGGCTCGACTACCTCGGCATCGCCGACCACTCCAAGTCGAGCGTGCAGGCGCGCGGCCTCTCCGAGGAGCGGCTGACGGCCCAGATCGCGGAGATCGGGAAACTGAATGCGTCGAAAACCTTCAAGTGCCACGTCTTCACCGGCACGGAGTGCGACATCCTGCCCGACGGGAAACTGGACTTCGATGCGGGGCTGCTGGCGCAGCTCGATTACACGGTGGTTTCGATCCACAGCTCGTTCCGCCAGGAGCGGGACGTCATGACCAAGCGCATCATCCGCGCGATCGAGCAGCCGCACGTGACGATGCTCGGGCATCTGACCGGCCGGCTCCTCCTCGAGCGCGAGGGTTACGACGTGGATGTCGACCGCGTGATCGACGCCGCCATCGCGAACCAGGTCGCGATCGAGCTCAACGCGAACCCCTGGCGCCTGGACATGGACTGGCGGCACTGGAAGAAGGCGGCGGAGAAGGGCCTCCTCACGAGCATCAATCCCGACGCCCACCGGACGATGCAGCTCGAATTCTACAAGCTCGGTGTCGGCACCGCCCGCAAGGGCTGGCTGACAAAAACGAACGTGCTGACGACGAAACCGCTCGCCGCGATGAAATCCTGGCTCGCGCGGCGCGCGTAACCGTTCGCCGGCGCGGGCGGCGTGGTCCGGGGAGCAGGGGGAGCGCGCCGCAGGCCAAGGCCGCGCCTGAGGCGAAACGGGGTGCTGGGCCCGAGGGGAGGGCAGCGCGCGGGCCCAAGGTTAAGGCGGCTTACGGGTCACCCCGCGGGGGCCTCAAAAACACAAGGGCCGTCCACCCCTGGACGGCCCTTTGATTTTCTAACACACAATACTACCTATACCCTGACACCTAATTCGCTGAACGAGGAGTAAGACGTGGCGGCTACGGAAACGTTCAAAGTTTTCCGGGACTAATCCGGGATACTGGTCAGCCAGCATCCCTGCGTCTTGGCGTCGTTGCGTTAAAATTGCCTTGTCCCGATCCATTAACGCAAAGGCGCAAGGGCGCAAAGCTGCTGGAATTCAAAGGCCGTTCGCGACCCGGCGAATGCCGTCCTTAACGAGCCGCTGACCGAAGTTGATGACCAAACCCAGCTTCAGTCCGGTAAGCCGCAGGTAGGTGAGTATTTGGGACTCAAACAACCTATTGTGCTCCAGCACGGCCTTGCACTCGACCAGAACCAGATCGCTGACGCGCAGGTCGAGGCGCAGCGGGGTGGCCAGCAGCTTGCCTTTGTAGTTCACCGGCACTGGCTGCTGTCGTTCGACTTTCATCCCGCGTAGTCGCAGTTCCTCGACCAGCGCTTCCTCGTATACCCCTTCCAGCAGACCGGGCCCACCTAGCACCCGGTGCACCTCAATTGCCGCCTCCACAATCACACGGCTGATCTCGTTTTCTTTCATGACCTTTGCGCCTTGGCGTAAAAGAATACCAAGCCTGCCCTGGCTTACAGAACCGCCGTTCCGCCTGTCTTAGGGTGCCTTCTGACGCCCCCAATCCGTTAACGCAAAGGCGCCAAGACGCAAAGAGGCTGACATTCCCCATCGGGTATCTGCCTCTCTGATCCCTGCGTCTTTGCGCCTTTGCGTTAATAAATCCTCAGGTCTCAGGTCTCCCGAGGGGCACTGGCCTCTCGCCAAGTTTACTTCAAAATGAATTGAACTTATCCCCGGAACTGCCATCAGGGAAGGCCTCATGCGGCTTAATGCCGCAGTAGTCGGTTGCCTGTTGTTCGATGTTAGGCCCACCCCTGACAACCAACAACTGACAACCAACAACCATCACCTCATGCCTTCAGCTGCCCAAGTTAATCCAATGACTGCCGCCCACGGCCTGGTCTTGGCTGGGCAGCGTTCGCCCGAGGTGACCGCCTTCGAGGCGGCGATGGTGGACTTCTTCGTGGACGCGGCCGAGCTCCTCGGCGTCCCGAAGTCCGTAGCGGCGATCTACGGCATCGTGTTCGCCTCGCCCGTGCCCCTCAGCTTCGCCGACATCGAGTCGCGTCTGGACATCAGCAAAGGCTCGGTGAGCCAAGGGCTCAGGGTCCTGAGGGAAGTAGGCGCGGTGAAGGAAGTGTCGGCCGCGGCCGACAAGGCCGAGTTGTTCGAACCCGACCTGGAGATGCGCAAGCTAGTGGCTCGATTCCTCGAGAACCGGCTGTCAAAGCAGCTGAAGAGTGGAGGAAGCCGGCTGGACGAATTGAGCAAGAGGATCCCCGGCAAGAACGGCGAAGCTGCAGAGCTGAAGCGCCGTCTCAAATCCCTTCAAGACTGGCACAGCAAGGCCAAGGCATTGCTGCCCTTGGCCAAGACATTTTTAAAGCTCGGCGGTTGATTTCGCCGGGCCGGCCCCATGGCCGTCACGCACACATACAAGCCCTCGACACGTTGCTTCTTTTCAGAAGTGATGGGGCGAAGCTTTTCCAATTTATGGCGACATACCTCGTAACCGGCGTTGCCGGATTCATTGCCTCGAAGGTGGCAGAGCAATTGTTGGCGGCTGGCCATCAGGTTGTCGGAGTTGATAATCTGAATGATTATTATGATGTGAGGTTGAAAGACTATCGTCTTTCCAAGCTGTTGGGAGCGGGAAGCAGGGAGATGGGAGTCGATCCCAAGAAATCGGTTTACGCCAATAGCCTATCACCAATCACCTATGACCGGTTTTCGTTTCATCACCTCGATATCGAGAACCTGCCGACACTCGACGCGGTCTTCGCGTCCCACAAATTTGATGCCGTTTTCAATTTGGCGGCGAGGGCAGGGGTGCGCTATTCGATGCAGAATCCTTATGTCTACCTGAGCACGAATACGCTCGGGACGCTGAATATCCTCGAGTGCATGCGTAAGCACGGGGTGAAGAAGCAGGTGCTTGCCTCGACCTCGTCGCTTTATGCCGGATGTCCGATGCCGTTCAACGAGGAGCAGCCGGTTAATACCCCTTTGTCACCCTACGCCGCGACGAAGAAGGCGGCCGAGATGCTTTCGCACAGCTACCATAAGCTCTACGGCCTCGACACGACGGTGGTCCGCTACTTCACGGTCTTTGGTCCTGCCGGGCGGCCGGACATGAGTATTTTCCGCTTCATCAAATGGATTGATGAGGGGAAGCCGCTGGAACTTCTTGGCGACGGCACGCAGTCACGTGATTTTACCTACGTAGACGATATCGCAAGGGGAACGATCTTGGCCGGCCGACTATTCGGCGGCCAACTGAAACCTGAAACCGGAAACCTGAAACCTGAGGTGTCGAACCCCAATTCAGATTCAAAGCCTCAGATGTCAGGTATGAATTCTGCGCCTTCCACTTCAGGTTTCAGGTCTCAGGTTTCAGGTTTCTCTGTCGAGGCCCCCGGCTTCGACATCATCAACCTCGGTGGCGGCAACAATCCGATCACTCTGCAGACAGTGATCAAGTTCATCGAGGAGGCCCTGGGCAAGAAGGCGAACATCGATGAACAGGCGGTCGCTCCGGCCGACATCAAGGCTTCCTGGGCCGACATCGCAAAGGCCGAGCGACTCCTGGGCTGGAAACCGCAGGTTACTACCGAGGAAGGTTTCCGACGGTCGATCGAATGGTATCGGGCCAATAAGAGCTGGCTGAAGGACATACGCCTTTAAGGCGGGCTTCGGACGGCAGAGGGCTGATGACGGACATCGGACTTGAAGCAGACTTATTGCCGCAAAGAGGCGCAAAAAACGCAAAAACTGAGCACAATTGAATCATATACTTATGAGTCGTCCTACATTTGCTGATTTTGAATCCGGGAAAGCGAGTATCGCGATTGTCGGACTTGGATACGTCGGCCTGCCGCTGGCCGCTGTCTTTGCCCGCAAATTCAAGGTCATCGGCTTCGACATCAATGAGCAGCGGGTCAGCGAGCTTAAAGCTGGCCACGATCGCACCAGGGAGTTGAGCCGCGAGCAGCTCGAGGCGGCCAGAGGACGGACGACAGAGGACGGACGACAGACGAAGGAAGCTTCTGATACTCAGGTTTCAGGTTTCAGGTCTCAGGTTTCCGCTGCGGGGCTCAGTTTCTCGACAGATCCGAAGGTGCTGGCCGAGGCCAGGATCATCATCGTCACGGTGCCGACCCCGATCGATGACCACAAGAATCCTGACCTCACACCGCTAGTTAAGTCATCCACGACGATTGGCCGGCACATCAAGCCAGGCACGACGGTTGTCTATGAGTCCACGGTCTATCCCGGATGCACGGAGGAAGACTGCCTGCCGATCATCGAGAAAGAGAGCGGACTGAAGTGGAAGCAGGGCTTCTTCGCCGGCTACTCGCCGGAGCGCATCAACCCGGGCGACAAAGAGCACACGGTCGACAAGATCAAGAAGGTGGTATCGGGCGACACGGCGGAAACGGCGGAACTGCTTCGCCAGATCTATGGTGCGGTCATCACGGCAGGGATCTTTGTGGCGGCCAGCATCAAGACCGCCGAGGCCGCCAAGGTCATCGAGAACACGCAGCGCGACCTGAACATCGCGCTGATGAACGAACTCGCTCTCATCTTCGACCGGATGGGCATTCGCACGCTTGATGTGCTCGAGGCCGCAGGCACCAAGTGGAATTTCCTTCCTTTCCGCCCCGGTCTGGTCGGCGGGCATTGCATCGGCGTCGATCCTTATTACCTGACCTTCAAGGCGGAGAGCCTCGGCTATCATCCCCAGGTCATTCTCGCCGGTCGTCGCATCAACGACGGCATGGGCAAGTTCATAGCCGAAAAGACCGTCAAGCTCCTCATCGCCAACGACCGCCCGGTGAAGGGCGCCAAGGTCCTCATCCTCGGTTGGACCTTCAAAGAGGACGTGCCGGACATCCGCAACACGCGGGTGATCGATATCTACAATGAACTGCGGACCTACGGGGTGGATGCCACGTGTTATGACCCCGAGGCGGACGCGGCCGAAGTGAAGCATGAATACGGATTAACCCTCGCGGCGAGTGCCGAAGCCGGGGCGCCTTATGCTGCGGTCGTGCTCGCGGTTAAGCACAAGGAGCTGCTGGCGAAATACGGAGCTGATCGACTCATTGCCCTAGGCAACGGCAAGCCGCCGCTGATCATTGATGTGAAGGGCTTCATGACTCCAGTCACAGCCCGGGCGCATGGGCTCAGCTATTGGCAGCTCTGAGCATAATTTCCCTATGATCTATCTACTTGGAGGTTCCGGTTATGTCGGCTCGGCCTATCAGGCGCTGCTTGCGCGCAAAGGCCTGGCCTTCCGTAACATCCGCCGGGCTGACTTCGACTATTCCGACCGCACCGCCCTGAGCGCCCTG
>Ga0208512_100159_pt1 | contig 25859 bp, 24 predicted proteins | sample LakWasMet40_LOW7_2_FD_183880 | JGI IMG/M metagenome (GOLD analysis project Ga0208512, IMG submission 183880) | Freshwater sediment methanotrophic microbial communities from Lake Washington under simulated oxygen tension - Sediment Metagenome... | ecosystem: Environmental > Aquatic > Freshwater >...
AGACGCAGAAGAAATACAAGTGCAGCCACCGCACCGCCGCCCTCGTGCTCGGCATCGCCCGCGTGGCCGAGGCCAAGGCCAAGCGCGGGTTGTTCCCGTAAGCCGTCTTGCACTCTTCCTCCCTGAGCGCTTCCTGTTCCGGACGCGCTCTTTTTTCAACTGCTCACAGCACCATGAACGAGAACGCCACGATCAGCGTCGGCACGAGCGCGCCGAGCAGCAGCCCGAGCGGCGACACGCCACCGGGAAAATAGCGCTGCAGGATCGACTGACCGGCGGGGTTCGGCGCGTTGGCGATGACCGTCAGTCCACCGCCGGTGACCGCGCCGGACACGACGGCGAACTTCAGTTCCTCGGTGAAATTGGGCACCAGCGTCGCCAGGTAGGTGATCAGCGCGTTATCGTTGAACGCCGTGAGGATCGTCGCGCCGGCAAACAGCGGCACCTCGCCGAGACTCCCGAGCACCGGCTCGATCCACCAGCCCTGCAGGCCGCCGTGGATGACCAGGCCGGCGAGGAAGAAGCCCACCAGCAGCGGGCTGCGGAGGTCCACCTTGCTCTGGTGGTGCCCCGTGGCTTGGGCGAAGGCCACGAAGAACAGGAAGCCGCCGATAAACAGCACCGGGTGGTGCGCCGCCCACACGGTGAAGCCGAGGAACGCGAGGTGCACCACCGTGACCCACACCGGCACGGGTTCACCCTCTTCCGCGTCCCCGCCCGTCGCGGGCTGCAGCGCGAGCAGCTCCTTCCGGAAGACGAGGGAATAGACGATATTCGACAGCACGATGCCCGTGATCGCATGCCAGCCGAAGTGCGTGAACATGTAGGCCATGTCCCAGCCCCAGGCCGCGGCCACCATCAGCACCGGCGGCGCGGCGAAATGCGTGAGCGTGCCGCCGATCGAGATGTTCACGAAGAGCAGGCCGAGCGTGCCATACATCAGCCGGCCGGACGGCTTCAGCCCGTAGAATTGCTTGGCCAGCAGCAGCGCCGCGATCGTCATGGCCGCCGGCTCGGTGATGAACGAACCCAGGATCGGCGCCACCGTCAGGATCGCCAGCCACCACGCCCAGGGCCGGCCGCCGCCGAGCGAGGCCACGAGACGCAGGCTCTGCTCCGCCAGCCGCATGACCGGCCGCGTCGAGGCCAGCGCCATGATGATGACCACGAACATCGGCTCGGTGTAGTTCACGGTGTCCGCGATGTAGTGCGTCGCCGTGTCTAGCCCCTTGAACCAGATGATCGAAGCCCCGAGCGCGACCGCCCAGATGCCGAACACGGCCTCGACCTCGCCGAAGAAGTGCAGGACCTGCCCCCAGAAGCTGACCTCGTCGGGCTGGCCGTCATTGTCGCGGTCGCCGCGCTTGATCTTCAACCGCTCGCAGTGCCGTTCCTCGACCAGATGACCCCAGTGCCGGATCTTCGGGGCGACAAAGGTGTGCAGGACCGCGAGGATGAAGATGATCGTAGCCACCACGTTGAACGGCTCGGCGGCGGCCCGGGCCTTGATCACGTCCATCATCCCGCCGGCCGCCGGATCTGCATAGGCGGCTAGGTCGCGCGGGAACGGTGCAGCCGGTGCGGCCGACGCCGCCCAGGCCGCGGGTGCGGCCAGCAGCAGGCAAAGGAGCATGGCGCGGCGGATCATGACAGAAGGGCGGGCAGGTCGGACAGGCGGTGGATGAAGGCGTGCGCCCCGGCCTTGACCTTGGCACGTTCCGTATAGCGGCCGAAGCCGACGAAGAGGTCAACGACCGGCTTGGCCTCCAGGTCGCTCACGCCGTCCCCCACCATCACGGTGCGAACCGGTGCCATCTCGCGCTTGAGCGCGGCGATCAGCTCGGGTTTCCCGCCGGAACGGGTCGTGGGGAATTTCGTTTCGTATCCGGTGTAGTTTCCGGAGGCGTCGAAAAACAGGTCCACCGCCTCGACGCGAGCGATGCCGAGATGCGTCGCCAGCGGCGCGATGACCTGGCGGAAGCCGCCACTCAGGATCAACGGCGTCCAGCCGGCCCCCTTGAGCTGCTCGATGGTCGTGAGCGCGGTGGGCTCCACCTGCTCGACATATTGCCGGCCGACCGCGGTCACATCCGCCTTGCTGGGCCGGATGATGTCGAGGCGGCGGGCAAAGACGTCCTGGACGGCGATCCTGCCCTCCATCGCGGCCGTGGTCATGGCCTCGACCTCGGCGAACACCTGCGGGCCGCGCACCCGCGCCAGCTCGTCAATGCCCTCGATGGCGCTGAGCGTCGAGTCGCAGTCGAAGATGACGAGTTTCAGGGGTGTGGCCACGGCAGACACGGAACACACGGAAACGGCCGGAGGGAAGGCTTTTTGCCAGTCCCCGGCCCGGCCAATAAAAAAGCCCTCCGCAACGGGAGGGCTTCGGGGCGCGGTGCGGGGCCGGCTTACTTGACCTTGGTGGCGCGCTTGAACTTCGTGGTGAACTTCTCCACGCGGCCGGCGGTGTCGACGAGGCGCTTCTCGCCGGTGTAGGCGGGATGCGAGTCCATCGTGACGTCGCGCACGATGACGTAGTAGTCCTGGCCGTCGATCTTCTCGGTGCGGGCGGACTTCATCGTGGACTTGGTCAGGAATTTCTTGCCTGTTCCGATGTCGAGGAAGCAGACGTTGTTGAGAGCGGGATGGCCTTCGGTCTTCACGGTAAGGAGGGGGAAGTTAATTAGCCTTGGCGCGCCTTGTAACGCGGTTCGACTTTGTTGATGACGTAGATCTTGCCTTTGCGACGGACCACCTGGCAGGCCGGGTGACGCACCTTGGCGGATTTGATGGAGGAGACGACTTTCATAAAAACTAAGGAAGAAGATGGCGGCGGCTTACCCTGTCAAAGGAAAAGATTTTTCCCGCGGCACCATTAGCCGAGGCGGACACCGGCAGTAGCATAAACCGCTGATACCCCTAGTTTACCGTCGGATCCTCGGGTTCGCCGGCCTGCAGCTTCAGATCGGGGTCGATTGAACCCAAAATCTGCCGCCAGAGCCCCACCCCGTCGCTTTTGCCCAGGATCTCACCCTCGACCGTCGTGACCAGCCAAGTGTCGTGCTTCAATTCGTTCTCGAGCTGGCCCTCGCCCCAGCCGGCATAGCCAAGGAAGGCGCGGAGCGTCACGCCGGGCGAGCCGACGAGATCCGCCGCCTGCGCGGGCTCGATGCCGAAGTGCAGCTGGAACGCGCTCTCCTTCTCCAGCCACTGCCACGAGACAATGATAAGTTGCTCGGGCTCCACCGGCCCGCCCGCATAGACCGGCACGCCGGCCAGCGGGCCGAGGGCGAACTCGGTGTTCAATTCGCCGAGTTGTTTGTCCAGCGGCCGGTTGAGCACGACGCCCATCGCGCCTTCGCTGCTGTGCGCCGAGAGCAGGATGACCGTGCGCTTGAACGTCGGCTCGCGCAGCGCCGGGTGCGCCAGCAGCAGCTGGCCGGCGAGGGTGTCGCTTTTCTTCGCGGTGCGCCGTTCCTTCATCGGGACTTGGACCGGCCATCCGGCCGTCAGAGCTTGGTGATTTTCACGCCGGCATCCTTCAGGATGGGGCGCACCAGCGGGTCGTTGTGGTAATCCTGGTGGTATTTGACCTCGCCGATGCCGGCGGCCGCGAGGATCTTGGCGCAATTGATGCACGGATAATGCGTCACGTAGGCCGTGCAGCCGTCCACGCTCGAGCCGCGGCGGGCGGCGTCGGCGATGGCGTTCTGCTCGGCGTGGACCGTGGCCTGCTCGTGGCCGTCGCGCATGCGCGAGGCGTGGGGCGTGCCGGGCAGCCAGCCGTTGTAGCCGGCGGCGATCAGGCGGTTCTTGCGCTCGCCGGACGACACGATCACGCAGCCGACGTTGAGCCGGTGGCAGTTCGAGCGCGAGGCGATGAGCTTGGCCGTCGCCATGAAATACTCGTCCCAGCTCGGCCGGTGCGGGAAGGCCTCGGTGGCCTGCGCGATGAGATCGATCGGGTTCTGCTTTTTGCCGGCTGCCATGGCGTCAACGGTGGGAAGGGTCCCGCGTCTGGCAATCCGTAAACGTCACTTGCGCGGCACCGCCCCGCCCCTCAACCTCCGCGCATGGCCTCGCTCCAGCAACTCGTCGACTACTGCGACAAACGCACCCGCCGCCCGGCCTTCAAGGACTTCCCGGGCGCGCACAACGGGCTGCAGGTCGCCAACGACGGGCGCGTGACCCGCATCGGGGCCGCGGTGGACGCGGGGCTCGTGCCGTTCGAGACCGCCGCCGAGCGGGGCGTGGATTTCCTCATCGTGCACCACGGCCTGTTCTGGGGCGGCGTCCAGCCGCTGACCGGCCCGGTCTACAGCCGCTTCGCCGCCCTGGTCCGCGGCAACTGCGCCGTCTATTCCAACCACCTGCCCCTCGACGCCCACGAGGAGATCGGCAACAACGCCATCCTCGCGCGCCAGCTGGGCCTGAAGCCCCGGACCCGTTTCCTCCCGCACGAGGGTGAGTTCATCGGCTGCATCGCGCCCAACCGACTCAAGCGCTCCCAGCTCTGCGCCCGCCTCGAGGAGCTTTACCCGCGCGTCATCTCGATCGACTGCGGCAGCGCCGCCCCCAAGCAGGTCGCCTTTTGCAGCGGCAGCGGCAACAGCGCCGTGCCCCAATTGGTCGCGGCCGGCGTCGACACGCTCATCACCGGCGAGCTCCGCGAGGAGTGGTTCAACTACGCCCAGGAACACCGGCTCAACCTGATCTGCTGCGGCCACTACGCGACCGAGGTCCACGGCGTGAAGGCCCTCGCCGCCGAACTCGCCAAGAAATTCCACCTGCCCTGGGAATTCATCGAAACGGAGAACCCCCTGTGAAAATCGCCATCCTGCACGGCCCCAACCTCGACCGCCTCGGCAAGCGCGAGCCGGAAATCTACGGCCACGCCACGCTCAAGGACCTGGAGAAGCTCGTCCGCGCCGAGGCCCGGAAACTCGGCTTCTCCACCGTGTTCTTCCAGTCTGCCCACGAGGGCGCGCTGGTGGACAAGATCCACGCCCTGACCGACCGCGGCATCGACGCCTTCATCGTCAACTTCGGCGCCTACTCCCACACCAGCATCGCCCTGCACGACGCCCTCGCCGCCTCCGGCCTGCCGGCGGTCGAGGTCCACATCTCCGACATCAAGAAGCGTGAGAAATTCCGCCACAAGTCCATGACAGCCGGCGCCTGCATCGGCATGATCTGCGGCAAGGGTTTCCCGGGCTACGTCGAGGCTCTGGGGCTGCTCGCGAAGCTCTGAGCGCATGGGCCAGCACCTGCCCGATTTTGCCGAGCCGCGGTGGTTCGTCTGCCACACGAAGCCCCGCTGCGAAAAGAAATTCGACGACCTGATGGCGCGCGAGCGCTTCCCGCATTACCTGGCGCTCATCCAGAGTGTGCGCCGCTACGGCACCCAGAAAAAGACCTTCACCAAGCCGCTGTTCGCCGGCTACGTCTTCGCCCGGCTGGAGCCGGCCCGCAAGGACCGCATCTACCAGCAGGACCTACTCGTCCGCGCCATGCTGGTCGAGAACGAGGAGACCTTCCTCCGACAGATCGAGGACGTTAAGACCATCTGCGCCTCCGGTTTCGAGGCCGCCATCCACCCGCTGGTCCGCAAGGGCACCCACGTCCGCGTGCAGGGCGGCCCGTTGCACGGTCTCGAGGGTTATGTGGACGATCCGGCGAACCCGCAGGGCATCGTGGTGTCTGTGGACGTGCTGCAACAGGGCCTGCTGGTCCGTTTGCCGCTTGAAAGCCTCCAACTTCTTCCCTGACTTCCGACCCCATGTTTCGCCGCGCCCTCCTGCTCCTGACCGCCGGTCTCATCACCGTCCCGGCCTTCACGCAGACTCCCGACACCCCCGCCCCCGGCCAGCCACGCCCGATCCTGTCCCGCATCCTCGACGGCGACCTGCCCCAGCTGGACATCCCCGGCACCTTCAAGATTCTCCTCCGGCCCCATTTCGGCGACCTGGTGCGCCGCGACTACATGCGCACCGAGGCCGGTCTCCGCTGGGCATTGAACAAGAATTTCGACATCAGCGCCGAGGGCTCGGTGTATTTCAACCACGGGCTCGGCGACACCGACGAGGGTTACGGCGTCGGCCGGGTGCGATTGGGGTCGCGCTACCTGCTCGATGAGTGGCCCCGCGCCGGCTACGACACCAGCCTGGCCCTCACCATGGAGGCGCCGGTGGGCGATCCGCCGGTCGACATGACCGACGGCCAGTATCACCTCACCCCGAGCTTCATCGTCCAGCGGCCCTCGGTCCGCCACCCCAAGTTCACCGCTTTCGCCGGCCTCGGGCTCGACCTGATCGACCCCAGCGACATTCCCGGCCAGTTCGGCACCAACCAGCCGCACGAGGACTCGATGAACGGCACGGTCGGCGCCATCTACGACCTCGGCCAGCTGAAGTATATCGTCTCCGCGACCTACGCGACCACGGCCATCCTGGGCAACAACACCGAGCATTTCTACTACCTGCAGCCGAGCGTGCAGTGGTATGTGCCCCGCAAGTTCACCTTCAAGTCCAAGACCCAGTGGATCGTCGGCCTCGGCGTCCGCACCAGCTGGGGTCCCGACGGCACGGACTTCAGCGTGCGCACCCGCGTGCGCGCCGAGATCACCTTCCGCCAGCTCATGCGCAACATCCGCGACCTGAACAAGCCGAAGGAACCCGCCGCGCCCTAGCGCAGCAACACCCAGAGCCACGTGCCGAGGTGCAGCGTGCCGCAGGCCGCCAGCGCCGCGGCAAAGTCATCCGCGACGATGCCCCATCCGCCCGGCCAGCGCTGCAGCCGTGAGATGCCGAGCGGCTTCAGGATGTCAAAGAAGCGAAACAGCCCGAAACCGGCCAGCAGCGCCACCCAGTCCGCCAGGCCGGCCACGTAACCCGCCCGCCAGCCGAGGAACACCAGCGGCATGACCGCGAACTCGTCGAGGATCACCTCGCCCGGGTCCTTTTTGCCGAGCCGGCGCGCCGCGTCGCCGCAGAACGCCACGGCGATGTAGCTGAGCAGCACCGACCACGCAAAGACCACTTCCCAGCGCGAGTAACGGAAAAACAGGATAAAATAAAGCAGGCCCGCCAACGAACCCCACGTGCCCGGCGCCGGCAGCCGCGCGCCCAGCGGGCCGAGCGTGGCCACGGTCACGACGAACCGGGTGGAAAAGATCCGCGGCCAGCGTGGCTCCGGCAGTTCCATGATCAGTCCTGCACCACGTGCCCGTGCCGCTTGAAATACGAGATCCCGGAGGTGACCGTCAGGACCGCGGACAAGGCATACAGGCCGAGGCCGGCCCAGTGCACCACCCGGACCATCGTGTCCTCGGTGCCGCCGAAGAGGTCGCCGAAATCCGTCGCGAACATCCGCGCCCCGAGCAGCCAGCCGATGGCGTTGAGCTGCACGAAGGTCTTAACCTTGCCGCCGGCGTCGGCCTCAACCACAAGGCCCTTGGTCGCCGCCGCCATGCGCAGGCCGGAGATCGTGAATTCCCGGGCGATGATCAGCAGCAGCAGCAGCATGGCCGTGATGCGGAACCCTGCGAAATAACCGCCGTTCACCAGCGCGATCATCAGGCCGATGACCATCACCTTGTCGATCACGGCGTCCATGAACCGGCCGAACGCCGAGACCTGGTTGGCCCGGCGCGCCAGCAGGCCGTCCAGCCAGTCGGTCAGCGCCGAGGCGATGAAGAGCCAGAACGCCCACGTCGCCGCCCATTGCCAGTCCGAATACATCAGGGCGACGATGACGAACATCATCGGCACGCGCGAAATCGTCAGCACATTGGGCAGGGTGAACTTCACCCGCCGAGTCCAGACAACCGCCCCGGCGTTGGCAATCCATTGCTGCAACGGGACCGGGATTTGACACAAAACGTCCTCGCCATCCCTTGGTGCCCTGCAATCCTGTCCCCGGTCCGCCGCATGAAACTCTGCATCTACCCCGGAACCTTCGACCCGTTCACCAACGGCCACCTCGACGTGCTGCAGCGCGCCGCCAAGCTCTTCAAGCATGTGCGCGTCGCCGTCGCCATCGACTCGACCAAGAAGCCCCTCTTCAGCCCCGAGCGGCGCGTCGCCCTCATCCGGGCCAACCTCCGCGGCCTGCCCAATGTCGACGTCGTGAGCTTCGACGGCCTGCTCGTCGAGTTCGCCCGCAAGGAGAAGGCTGTCGCCATCATCCGCGGCCTGCGCGCCCTCTCCGACTTCGAGTTCGAGTTCAACATGGCCCTTATGAACCGCCACCTCGAGCCCAAGGTGGAGACCATCTTCGTCATGCCGAAGGAGTCCTACAGCTACACCAGTTCCTCGCTCGTGAAGCAGATCGCCAAGCTCGGCGGCGACGTCTCGAAGTTCGTCCCGACCAACGTCGCCAAGGCGCTGCGCGGGGCCTACCCGGGCAAATAGCCCGAAAGACGGACGAGGTTGGGATTGCCCCGGATGCGCTCCGTGGCACCTTGGCGCGAGCTCCCCTCCCCTATGCACACCGCCTCGTTCCTGCGCCGGCTGCTGCCGGTGATTCTCGCCACGCTGGGCCTCGGTGCCCTCGCTTCCGCCGCCGAGCCCGCTCCGGGCTACTATCGTTTTCCCGCCATTCATGGCGACACCATCGTCTTCACCGCCGAGGGCGATCTCTGGCGCGTCAGCGCCTCCGGGGGCACCGCCCAGCGGCTGACCACCCATGCCGGCCTGGAATTCGGCGCCGCCATCTCGCCCGACGGCAAGTGGCTCGCCTTCTCCGCCCAATACGAGGGCCCGACCGAGGTCTACGTGATGCCTCTCGGCGGCGGCCTGCCGAAGCGCCTGACCTACGAGGGCGAAACCGCCCAGGTCCGCGGCTGGACGCCCGACGGCAAGGTCCTCTACGCCACCCAACATTTCGCCACCCTGCCCGACTCCGCGCTCGTCGCGCTCGACCCCGCGACCGGCGCGCGCACCTTTCTGCCGCTCGCGCAGGCCGACGAGGGTATCTACGACGACACGGGTAAAACGCTGTTCTTCACCCGCTACTCTTTCCAGGGCAGCCACGCCAAGCGTTACGCCGGCGGCACCGCGCAAAACCTCTGGCGCCTCGACCCCGGCGCCAAGGAAGCGGTCCGCCTCCAGCCTGACTACGCCGGCACCGACCGCTGGCCGATGTTCTGGGCCGGGCGCGTCTATTTCGCCAGCGAGCGCGACGGCACGAGCAACCTGTGGTCGATGAAGCCCGACGGCTCCGACCTCAAGCAGCACACCCGCCACGCCGACTTCGGCATCAAGCGCCCGATGCAGCAGGGCGGCCGCATCGTCTACCAGAATGGCGCGGACCTTTACCTCCACGACATCAAGACCGGCCAGTCCACGAAGCTCGCCCTCAGCCTCGCCTCCGACTTCGACCAGATGCGCGAGACCTGGGTGACCAAGCCCGCGGACTTTCAGACTGGCTTCAGCTTCTCGCCCGAGGGTGACCGCGTCGCCCTCGTGGTGCGCGGGCAGGTCTTCGTCGCCCCGGTCGGCTCCGGCCGCCTGGCCGAGGTCACGCGCGCCAGCGGCGTGCGCTACCGTTCGGCCAGCTTCAGCGCTGACGGCAAGTCGCTGCTTGTCCTGTCCGACGAGAGCGGCGAGGTGGAATTCTGGCGCACCCCCGCCAACGGCGTCGGCGCGCGCGAGCAGCTCACCAAGGGCAGCCAGGTGCTGCGCGTCTCCGGCCTCGCCTCGCCGGACGGCAAGTGGATCGCCTCCGCCGAGCGCGACCAGGAGCTGCGCCTGTTCAATACCGAGACCAAGGAAACCCGTTCCATCGCCCGCTCGATGGACCGGGACTTTGATGGCGCCACGCTGGACTGGTCGCCGGACAGCCGCTGGCTCGCCTACACTCTCACCGCCCCGACCGGCAATTCCCAGATCCAGCTCTACAGCGTCGAATCCAACCAATCCACGCCGGTCACCAGCGACCGCGTGATCAGTGACGAAGGCACCTTCAGCCCGGACGGCAAGTGGCTCTACTTCCTGTCCGACCGCTCGTTCTTCTCCCCCATCGGCGCGCCCTGGGGCCCGCGCCAGCCCGAGCCGGTGCTCGACCGCACGACCAAGATCTACGCCCTCGCCCTCGGCCGCGACACTCGCTCGCCCTTCCAGCCGGCCGACGAACTCGCCGAGGCGGACAAGAAACCCGCGGCCAAGGAGGAAAAGAAAGCCGACGCCGACAAAGCCGCCGAGCCCGCCAAAAAAGCCGAGAAATCCAAAGCCGAAATCGCCCTCGATGGCATCATGACGCGCCTTTGGGAAGTCCCGGTCCCAGCCGGCAACTACCAGAACCTGAGCGTCACGGACAAATTCATCTACGTCCTGGACCGCGAGCCCGTCACCCCGGCGACCGCCGGCTCGCCCACGCGTCGCCTTGTCGCCGTCGAGATCAAGAACAAGGACGTCGAGGCGGTCACGGTCGCCAGCGGCCTGGCGTCCTATCGCGTATCCGCCGACGGCAAGAAGCTGCTTCTCCTGCAGAAAGAGGACTTCCATGTCGTCGACAGCGCCGCCAAGGCCGCGACCCTCGACGCCAAGTCCAAGGTCAACCTCGGCGCCCTCAAGTTCGCCTATTCGCCGCGCGAGAGCTGGAAGCAGATGTTCACCGATGCGTGGCGGCTGCACCGCGACTACTATTACGACAAGAAGATGCATGGCGTCGACTGGCCGGCCAACCTCACGAAGCACCTGCCACTGGTCGACCGGGTCACCGACCGCTCCGAGCTCAACGACGCGCTCAACTACCTCGTCAGCGAGCTCTCCTCGCTGCACACCGACGCGCGCGGCGGCGAGTTCCGCAAGGTCGACCCCGAGATCGGCGTCGCCACCCTCGGCGCACGCTGGACCCGCGACGAGGCGGCCGGCGGCTACCGGCTGGAGCACATCTACCAGGGCGACCCTGACTTCCCCGACAAGCTCGGGCCCCTGCTGAAGCCCGGCCTTGGCATCAAGGCCGGTGATGTCGTTCTCGAGATCAACGGCGTGGCGACGCTCTCCGTGCCCGACGCGGCCGCCCTGCTCCGCAACCAGGCCGGCCGGCAGGTGCTGCTGAAACTCGCGTCCGCCGCGGGCGGCGACGCCTTTGCCCGCGTCATCACCCCGCTGGCCGCCAGCGAGGCGGCCAACCTGCGCTATGACGATTGGGAGCACTCGCGCCGGCTCAAGGTGGACGAGAAGTCCTCCGGCCAGATCGGCTACGCCCACATCCGGGCCATGGGCACGCCCAACTACTACGAGTTTGTCCGCAACTACTACGCCGCCGCCAACAAGGGCGGGCTCATCCTCGATCTCCGCCACAACCGCGGTGGCAACATCGACAGCTGGCTGCTCTCCCGGCTCATGCGCCCGGCCTGGATGTGGTGGGCCCCGCGCGACGGCAACGTGTCCGCGAACTTCCAGAACTCCTTCCGCGGCCACCTCGTCGTGCTGGTCGACGCCTTCACCGCGTCCGACGGCGAGACGATGGCCAACGGCGTGCGCCACCTGAAGCTCGGCCAGAGCATCGGCACGCGCACCTGGGGCGGCGGCATCTGGCTGCGCGGCGGCATCAACGCCCTCGTCGACCGCGGCTACGCGCGCGCCGCCGAGACCGGCTCCTTCATCCCCGGCGAAGGCTGGGTGATCGAGGGTCCGGGCTTCACGCCGGACTTCATCGTGGACAATACTCCCGTCGCCACCTTCCGCGGCGAGGACGCCCAACTCGATGCCGCGATCAAATACCTTCACGAAAAGATCGCCACCGAGCCGAAGCACCTGCTGCCAGCGATTCCGGCTTACCCGGACAAGTCGCTGAAGAAATAGCCGCGGCCCGCGCGGCCGTTCTGCCCCCGACAACAAAAAGCCGGCGCCCAGGCGCCGGCTTCGTTGTTTGAATCGGACGAAGCCTTACCTCACGCCGGCGGCCTTGAGCGTGGCCTCCATGTAGGCTGCGTAATCGGCCTTCAGCTTCTTGAGCGAGTCCATGTGGATATACATCATGTGGCCGGCCTCGTAGTAGCTCATGGTGATGTTGCCGCGCACCGCCGGGTCGAGGCCCATGTGCTTCACGGTGTAGTCGGTGGCGAAATAGGGCGTGGCGAGGTCATAGTAGCCGTTGGCGACCCAGACCTTCAGGAACGGGTTCTTCGTCATCGCACGCTTCAGCGTCTCGGCGACGTTGAGGTATTCGTTCTCCACGTTGGCGTAACTCCACGGCTGCACGCGGCCCGTGAGGATCTCGTAAGACAGGTCGTTTTCGTATTTCAGGTCGCGCCGGGCGTAGTCATTCATCGCCGAGGTGTAGCCGCCGAGGATGGCCTCCATGCTGGGGTCGAAGAACCCGCCGCCGGAACGCGCCCCGCCGCCACCGTCGTTGTCGGCGATGCCGACGATGCGGCTGTCGAGCCGGCCGACGTTGCGGTTCTCGTTCTTCATGAGCTCCGTGACGAAGCCGAAGATGTTGATGCGGAGGTTCTGCTTGAGCACGTATTCCTCGGTCAGGCCGGTGAGGGCCACCAGCTCCTTGGCGATGCGGCTGCGCTCGGCGGCGGACAGCGCGTCGCCCTGCATGAGCGCGAGGGAGTAGTCCTTCAGCACGAACTGCTCGGCACGGGCCAGCGTCTTGGACAGGTCCTTGGCGAGGTCGCCCTTGAGCTTGCCGTGATACCAGGCCGACGCGGTGTAGGTCGGGAGGAAGAGCTGGTAAGGCAGGTCGTTGCCCGGGGCGAAGCGCGCCGTCTGGAAATTCATGATCGAGGACACGAGCATGATGCCGTTGAGGTAGAAGTCGTATTTCTGCTGCAGGTAGTCCGAGAGCCCGGCGGCGCGCGTGGTGCCGTAGCTCTCGCCGACGAGGAACTTCGGCGAGGCCCAGCGCTGGTTGCGCGTGGTCCACAGGCGGATGAACTCGCCGACCGACTCGATGTCGCCGGTGAAGCCGTGGAACTGCTTCGCGTCGACGTCCTTCGCCGCGCGGCTGTAGCCGGTCGAGACCGGGTCGATGAACACGAGGTCGGTCTGGTCGAGCCACGAATACTCGTTGTCCACCCACTTGTAGGGCGGCGGGAGCGAGTCGCCCTTGTCGGTCATGACGACGCGCTTCGGGCCGAGGGCGCCGAGGTGCAGCCAGACGGACGACGAGCCGGGGCCGCCGTTGAAGGAGAAGGTCAGCGGACGCTTCGCGGGGTCGCTTTCGCCGAGCTTGGTGTAGGCGACGAAGAAAATGTTGGCGCGCGGTTCGCCCTTCTCGGTCTTCAGCACGAGATAGCCGGCGGTGGCCTGGTATTTGATGACCTTCCCACCGACGGTGACCTCGTGCTCGGTGACGGACAGGACCGGGTCCTTCTCCTCCTTCGGCGCGGCCGGCGCGGCCTTCTTGTCGGCGCCCTTTTCCTTGGGCTCTTCCTGGGCGTGGGCCAGGGTGAAGATGGCGGTGCAGAGAATCAGCCAGAGGCAGCGGACCAGTTTCATGGGTAAGGGAGGTTGGGGATGAACGGCAGGCAGCGAACCGGCCGCCCCTATGACACGCAACCCGAAATCGGTGGATTGTAACCCGTCATGGGCCACGGCGTCTCAGCGACGGCGGCGCTCATCCAGGGCAACGGTCGGACCGTTGGAATGGGTTGCGCCCCAACCTCCGTCCCGCATTTTTATCGCACCACTCATGGCCTCCTCCCGCTTCGCCCAGATCACCGTTGCCGTCGCCGTCCTCGCGGCCGCCGGCGGTGGCTATTATTATTACAAGCGTTCGCGCACCGCGGAACAGCCGCCGGCCTACAACACGACCCAGGTCGCCCGCGGCAGCATCCGCCAGGTGGTCACGGCCACCGGCCAGCTGGACGCGGTGCTCTCGGTCGACGTGGGCAGCCAGATTTCCGGCCTGATCGTGAAGCTCCATGCCGATTTCAACACCGTGGTCAAAAAGGACCAGGTCATCGCCGAGATCGATCCCGCCACCTACCAGCAGCGCCTCCGCCAGGCCGAGGCCGACCTCGCCTCCACCAAGGCCAGCAACCGCCTCCAGCAGCTCGTCACCGAGCGCACGCGCGAACTCGCCGCCAAGTCCCTCGTCACCCAGCAGGAGGTCGACCAGGCCGAGGCCCAGCTCGCCCAGTCCAACGCCTCGCTGCTCACCCGCGAGGCCTCCGTGCAGAACGCCACGGTCGACCTCAACCGCTGCACCATCCGCTCGCCGATCGACGGCATTGTGATCTCCAAGCAGACCGAGGAGGGCAAGACCGTCGCCGCCAGCCTCAACGCCCCCACCCTGTTCACCATCGCCAACGATCTCGCCAAGATGCAGATCACCGCCGCGGTCGCCGAGGCTGACATCGGCTCCGTCCAGCAGGGCCAGGCCGTGACTTTCACCGTCGACGCCTTCCCCAACCGCGCTTTCACCGGCACGGTCACCCAGGTGCGCAACGCCCCGAAGACCGTGAGCAACGTCGTCACCTACGACACCATCATCAGCGTCGACAACCGCGACCTCAAGCTGCGCCCGGGCATGACGGCCAACGTCTCCGTCATCGTCGCGAGCCGCGAGAACACCCTTCGCATCCCCAACTCCGCCCTCCGCGTCCGCCTGCCGGACAACTCCGGCGTCAAGACCGAGGCCGCGGCTCCCGCCACGGCCGGCGCCACGGCCGCCGCATCCCCCGCGGCCGCTCCCGCCGCCCCCGCTGGCGGCGCCAACACCGGCGAGCGCCGCAACCGCGAAGGCGGCACCGGTGGCGCCAATGCCGAGGGCGGCCGCCGCGGCGGCGGCTTCATGGGCCCCGACGCCACTCCCGAGCAGCGCGAGAAGTTCCGCGCCGTCATGGCCGAGGTCGGCATCACCAATTTCCGCGAGGCCACCCCGGAGCAGCGCGAGCAGCTCCGCAAGCTCCTCGTCGAGCGCGGCCTCGCCCCCGCGCCCGCCGCGCCCGGCGAGGTGGTCATCACCACCCGCACCATCTACCGCCTGCCCGGCGGCAACAAGGCCGCCACGCCCGAGCCCGTCTCCGTCAAGGTCGGCATCACGGACGGCATCGCCTCCGAGATCATCGATGGCAGCGGCCTGAGCGAGGGTGATGTCATCATCACCGGCCTGGCGGCGGTCGGCGGTGTCGCCGGCCAGCAGCCCGCGGCCAATCCCTTCGGTGGCGGCCGGCGCTTCTAAGGCTCCCATGTCTTCCGTCGTCCAGCTGGAGGAGATCCACAAGATCTACGATTCGGGCGAGGTGCCCGTGCACGCCGTCCGCGGCGTCACGCTCACCATCGGCGCCGGCGAGTTTGTCGCCGTCATGGGCGCCAGCGGCTCGGGCAAGTCCACCATGATGAACCTGCTCGGCTGCCTCGACCGGCCGACCAAGGGGCGCTACCTGCTCGGCGGCACCGACGTCTCCGCCCTCGACCGCAACCAGCTGGCCGACCTGCGCAACCAGAAGCTCGGCTTCGTCTTCCAGGGCTTCAACCTCCTCTCCCGCACCACCGCCCGCGAGAACGTCGAGCTGCCCATGCTCTACGGCCGGCGGCACTTCAGCTCGAAGGAGGTCCGCGACCGCGCCCTGCACAGCCTCGACATCGTCGGCCTCTCCGCCCGCGCCGACCACTTTCCCAGCCAGCTCTCCGGCGGCCAGCAGCAGCGCGTCGCCATCGCCCGCGCCCTCATCAACGAGCCGCAGATCCTCCTCGCCGACGAGCCGACCGGCAACCTCGACTCCAAGACCTCCGTCGAGATCATGGGCGTCTTCCAGAAGCTCAACGAGCAGGGCATCACCATCGTGATGGTCACCCACGAGCTCGACATCGCCCATTACTGCAGGCGCAACCTCATCATGCGCGACGGCCGCCTCGTCAGCGACGTGCAGGTTGCCAACCGCCTCATCGCCACCACCGAGATGAAGCGGATCCTCGACGCCGAGGCCGCGGCCAAGCTCACCGCCTGATCCTCCCATGCGCTTCGCCAACATCATCAAGGTCGCCCTCCGCGCGCTGCGCCGCAGCGCCATGCGCTCCATCCTGACCGCCCTAGGCATCATCATCGGCGTCGCCGCCGTCATCGCCATGGTCAGCATCGGCAACGGCGCCAAGTCCCAGGTCGAGTCCTCCATCGCCAGCCTCGGCCAGAACCTCATCAACATCTTCCCGGGCAGTATGACCTCGGGCGGCATGCGCGGCGGCTGGGGCTCGGCCAGCAGCCTCACCGTCGAGGACGCCCTCGCCATCCAGCGCGAGGTCGCCGGCGTCGCCGCTATCACCCCCGAGATGCGCGACCGTTCCCAGGTCCTCGCCAACGGCCTCAACTGGAACACCCAGGTGCTCGGCGAGGACATCAGCTACCTCGACATCCGCCTCTGGAGCCTCGCCGACGGCGAGATGTTCACCGAGGCCGACGTCCGCTCCGGCACCAAGGTCTGCGTCATCGGCAAGACCGTCGCCACGCAGCTGTTCCCTGACATGGACCCGATCGGCCAGAACATCCGCGTCCGCAACATCCCCTTCAAGATTGTCGGCGTGCTCACCCCGAAGGGCTTCAATTATTTCGGCCAGGATCAGGACGACGTCATGGTCATCCCCTACACCAGCTTCCTCAAGCGCCTCGCCCGCCGCCCCAACCTCAACTCCATCCTCGTGCAGGCCGCCTCGCCTGACGACATGGCCCGCGTGCAGCAGGACATCACCGACCTGCTCCAGCAGCGCCGCAACGGCCGCGACCCCGACTTCACCGTCCGCAACCAGCAGGAACTCGCCGAGGCCGCGACCGCCACCACCAAGACCATGACCGTCCTCCTCGGCGCCATCGCCGGCGTGTCGCTCATCGTCGGCGGCATCGGCATCATGAACATCATGCTCGTCTCTGTCACCGAGCGCACCCGCGAGATCGGCATCCGCCTCGCCGTCGGCGCGCACGGCCGCGACGTGCTCACCCAGTTCCTCGTCGAGGCCATCATCCTCAGCGTCATGGGCGGAGCGCTCGGCGTGCTGCTCGGCGTCGGCGCCTCGCAGCTCGTGTCCAAGCTCAACGGCTGGCCCGTGCTCGTCTCGACCACCGCCATCTTCGGCGCCGTCGCGTTCAGCGCGGCCATCGGCGTCTTCTTCGGTTTCTATCCCGCCCGCAAGGCCGCCCAGCTCGACCCGATCGAGGCGCTGCGGTATGAGTAAGCGCGGCCCAGCCGCGCGAGTTGATTGTTGAGAGCTGAGAGTTGAGTGCCCGAGCCGGCCTCTCGACGCCTCTGGATATGCTTTCTCTCAACTCTCAACCCTCATCTATCAACTGCGGCGCTCCGCGCTGCTATCGTCCCATTCCCGGGAATCGTGGCTCCCGCCACCGGCGGTTTTGGCCTTAGGCGAAGGGCGTAGGCGTTTGGGTGCGGATTATTTATCTGCCTGCCGACATGCATGTTAGGTGTGGTCGTCGGAACTTGGCACGACGCAAGCAATAGGGACCACAACAACAGATCTCCCATGAATAATCCCAACAAGCTCCTCACACTCTCCCTCGTCGCCGCCACCGCCGGCCTCGCCGCCTTCGGCCTCACCAACACTGAGTTCGCCGCGCGCCTCCCGCTCGAAAGCTTCCTCGCCGTCGCGGTCTCGCTCGGCCTGGTCCGCGTCGCCTTCTCAGACTACGCGCGCCGCCCGCAGCCGCTGAGCGTCCCGGCCGCCGCCATCCTGCGTCCGGTCGCGCGCCGCACCGTCCGCGTCGCCGCCTGCGTCGAGCGCTGCGCCGCCTGAGTCGTCCGCGTGCGGGTTGCTGAGCCCGCTCGCGGCGGCTCCGGCTTCCGCCCGCGCCGCCGCTCTTGACACTTTTCGCCTGCCGCTCGTCACTTCCTGCAATGGCAGCCAATGATCCCGCGCCCCACCGCATCCTCGTTGCGGACGACCAGCCCGATGTGCTCGAAGCCCTGCGCCTCCTCCTGAAGGCCGAGGGTTACCAGATCGAGACCGCCAAGTCGCCGGCCGCGGTGCTCAAGGCCATCGAGGCGCGCGACTTCGCGCTCGCCATCATCGACCTCAATTACGCGCGCGACACCACGTCCGGCCAGGAGGGCCTCGACCTGCTCGCCAAGCTCCAGGCCGCCGACGCCACCCTGCCCGTCGTCGTCATGACCGCTTGGGCCAGCGTCGAGATCGCCGTCGAGGCCATGCGCCGCGGCGCCAAGGATTTCATCACCAAGCCCTGGGAAAACCCGCGCCTGCTGACCATCGTCAAGACCCAGATCGAGCTGGCCGGCGCCGTGCGCGCCTACCGCCGCCTCGAGCAGGAAAACCAGATCCTCCGCGGCAAGGGCGGCCCCAACCTCATCGCGCAGTCCGCCGCGATGCGGCCGGTCCTCGAGATCATTTCCCGCGTCGGCCCGTCCGACGCCAACGTCCTCATCACCGGCGAGAACGGCACCGGCAAGGGCGTCGTCGCCCAGGCCCTGCACGCCGTGTCCGTCCGCGCCGGCAAGGCCTTCATCGCCGTCAACATGGGTGGCCTCCCCGAGGGCGTGTTTGAGAGCGAGCTCTTCGGCCACGTCCGCGGCGCGTTCACCGACGCCAAGTCCGACCGCGCCGGCCGCTTCGAGCTGGCCGACAGCGGCACGCTGTTCATGGACGAGATCGGCAACATCCCGATGAGCCAGCAGGCGAAGATCCTGCGCACGCTCGAGACCGGCGAGTTCGAGCGCGTCGGCTCCTCCCGCACCAGCCGCACCAACGTCCGCCTCATCTCCGCCACCAACTCCGACCTCAACGCCGAGGTCGCCGCCGGCAAGTTCCGCCAGGACCTCCTCTTCCGCCTCAACACGATCCACGTCCACCTCCCGCCCCTGCGCGAGCGCCGCGAGGACATCCCGCTGCTCGCCCAGCATTTCCTGAAGGCGCACGTCACCCGCTACAGCAAGCAGATCACGGGCTTCGATGACGGCGCGCTGGAGGCGATGAAGAATTACGCCTGGCCGGGCAACGTCCGCGAGCTCGACCACTCCGTCGAGCGCGGCGTGCTCATGACGCAGGGCAAGGTCGTCCGCGCGCCCGACCTCGGGCTCAACGCCGGCCAGTCCGCCCCGCGCCTCGAGGACATGAGCCTCGAGGAGGTCGAGTCCTTCCTGATCAAGAAGACCCTCGCCCGCTGCGACGGCAACGCCCGCAAAGCCGCCGAGGAACTCGGCCTGAGCCGGAGCGCGTTTTATCGCCGGCTCGAGCGCTACGGGCTGTAAGCCCGTAGCGGCTATAGGCGATAAGCAATAGGCTTTAAGCTCAGACATCTTCCGCTAAACCGACTGCGTGAAAGACTACCGCGAGCTCGAGGTTTGGAAACAGGGCCACGCGCTCACCCTTGGAGTCTACCAGGTCACCAAATCTTTCCCGAAGGATGAGCTGTTTGGACTGACCGGTCAGATGCGCCGCGCGGCTTCATCCATCCCGGCCAACATCGCCGAGGGCTGCGGCCGCGACGGTGATGCCGAACTCAAGCGCTTCCTCAACATCGCCCTCGGTTCGGCCAGCGAACTGGATTACTTTATCTTGCTGAGCCAGGAACTGCATTACATTCAGCCTGACAGGCCGGGACTTTGGCTGCAGAGTGTCTCCGCCTGCGCCGTCAACTCGGCGCCTTCATCAAGAAGCTGAAAGCCTAGTGCCTTGAGCCTAAAGCCTATCGCCTAATGCCTAAAGCTCCACAGCGTCGCACCGCCCACGAGCAGCGCGTGTTCTACTACACGCTGCTCGGCGGCCTGCCGGCGGTGCTGATCGTCCTCTGGATTTTCTGGACCGGCACCTACGAACCCAAGGAGCAGTGGACCGTCTCCCTCGTCGTCATCTTCACCTGGCTCGGCTTCGCCCTCGCCGTGCGCGAGCAGGTCGTCCGCCCGCTGCAGACGATGGCCAACCTCCTTACGGCCCTCCGCGAGGGTGACTTCTCCGTCCGCGCCCGCGGTGCCAACCGCGACGAACCCCTCGGCGACGTCCTCGCCGAAATCAACATGCTCGGCGGTGTCCTCCAGGAACAGCGCCTCGGCGCTCTCGAGGCCACCGCGCTTCTGCGCACCGTCATGGAGGAGATCGACGTCGCCATCTTCGCCTTCGACGCCAACGAGACGCTCCGCCTCGTCAACCGCGCCGGCCAGGAACTCATCGCGCAGCCTGCCGAGCGCATCCTCGGCCGCCAGGCCGCCGACCTCGACTTGGCCGACTGCCTCGTCGGCGAGGGCACGCGCGTGCTCAGCCGCACCTTCGCCGGCGGCGCCGGCCGCTGGGGCATGCGCCGCACCAAGTTTCGCGAGGGCGGCCTGCCCCACTCGCTCGTCGTCATCGCCGACCTCAGCCAGCCACTGCGCGAGGAGGAATTGAAGGCCTGGCAGCGCCTCGTGCGCGTCATCGGCCACGAGCTCAACAACTCCCTCGCCCCCATCAAGTCCATCGCCGGCTCGCTCACCACGATGCTCAAGCGCCCGCAGCGCGCTGCCGACTGGGAACAGGACATGCTCGGTGGCCTCGAGATCATCGAGTCGCGCTCCGAGGGCCTGAACAAGTTCATGCAGTCCTACGCGCGCCTCGCCAAGCTGCCCGCCCCGAGCAAGCAGCCCTGCGAGCTCGCCCCGCTCCTGCGCCGCATCGTGACGCTCGAGGGCCGCTCCACCGTGCAACTGATCGAAGGCCCGGACCTGACCGTCTCGATGGATGCCGCCCAGGTCGAGCAGGTCCTCATCAACCTCATCAAGAACGCCGTCGAGGCCGCGCCGGAGAGCGGCCAGCCCGGCGAGCCCACGTGCTGCGTCCGCGTCGGCTGGCGCAAGGCGCCGGGTCAGATCGAGATCTATGTCGAGGACGACGGCCCCGGCATCGCCAACGTGCAGAATCTCTTCGTCCCCTTCTTCACGACGAAACCCTCCGGCTCCGGCATCGGCCTGGTCCTCTGCCGCCAGATCGCCGAAAACCACGGCGGCTCGCTCACCCTGGAAAACCGCGAAGACGCGACCGGCTGTATCGCCAGACTCCGCCTGCCGGTTTGAGGTAGGGCGTGTTATCCTTTACGCGCCGCGGTTGAGTCGCCAAAAGGAGTCGCCAAAAGGGGTCATGTCTCGACTCTTGACAGACTGCACCTCCGCTCGGAGCGAGGTCTTAGTTGTCAGCAGTCAAGACATGACCCCCTTGATTGGAATCGAACCGACGACCAAGTGATTAACAGTCACCTGCTCGATTTTGCCATCATCCCATTTCCGGGACGTCTATATCCCGGCTTCGCTCTAAATCGCGAAATAGGCGATATTCGATAATTACGCTTAAAGCTTACAGCCAGCGGCTTACAGCTCCGCTCCGCGGTTGGCACGGTCGTTGCAATTGGGGACGCAACTTACCACCGCATGGACATCGCCCGCCCCAACGCCGCCAAGGATAAACGCAAGAAACGCATCATCTACGCCTCCGTCGCCGGTGTCGTCCTGATCGGCATCACCATCGGCCTGTCGCAGCTGAAGCCCGCGGCCCCCACGGTCGAGCGCAACCTCGTGTGGATCGATACCGTCAAGCGCGGCCCCATGGTCCGCCAGGTCCGCGGCCTCGGCACCCTCGTCCCCGAGGAGATCCGCTGGATCGCCGCCCGCACCCAGGGCCGCGTCGACAAGATCGTCATCCGCCCCGGCGCCCTCGTCGAGCCGGGCACGCTGATCCTCGTGCTCCGCAACCCGGACGTCGTCTCCGCCGCCGCCAACGCCAACTCCCAGCTCGCCGCCGCCGAGGCCCAGCTCGCCAGCCAGCGCATGACCCTCGAGAGCCAGCTCCTCGCGGCCGAGGCCGCCGCGGCCCGCGCCAAATCCACTTTCGAAACCACCAAGCTCCGCGCCGACGTGCAGGAGGAACTCTTCCGCGACGGCCTCGTCTCGGCCCTCGACCTCAAGCTCGCCCAGGCCACCGCGGCCGACGGCGCCACGAGCAACGAGATCGAGCAGAAGCGTTACGCCTTCGCCAAGGATTCCATCAAGCCCCAGCTCGCCGTCCAGGAAGCCGAGGTCGAGCGCCTGCGCTCGCTCGCCGCCCTCCGCCAGGAGGAGCTCGATGCCCTGCAGGTGCGCGCCACGATGGCCGGCGTCCTCTCCGCCCTCGGCACCCCCAACCTCCCGGTCGAGGTCGGCGCCCAGGTTCAGCCGGGCAACAACATCGCCCGCGTGGCCGATCCCTCCAAGCTCAAGGCCGAGATCCGCATCGCGGAGACCCAGGCCCGCGACATCGCCATCGGCCAGATCGCGCAGATCGACACCCGCAACGGCATCGTCGAGGGCAAGGTCGCCCGCATCGACCCCGCCGTGCAGAACGGCACCGTCCTCGTCGACATCACCATCACCAACGAACTCCCCCGCGGCGCCCGCCCCGATCTCTCCGTCGACGGCACCATCGAGCTCGAGCGCCTCGACAACGTCGTCTACGTCGGCCGCCCGGCCTTCGGCCAGGAGAAGAGCACCGTCGGCATCTTCAAGCTCGCCGAGGGCAGCAACGACGCCATCCGCACCCAGGTCCAGCTCGGCCGCAGCTCCGTCAACACCATCGAGATCATCAACGGCCTCCAGCCCGGCGACCGCGTCATCCTCTCCGACATGTCCCAGTGGGACTCCAACGACCGCGTCCGCCTGAACTAATCCACCCTTCCGCGACGCTCTATAACGCCACCCGACCCATGTTCTTCCCCGTCCTCATCCTCGCCCTCCTGACCGCCCTCGTCGCCACCGACGAGCACGGCCCGGAATAATTTCTGTAACCGCCGCGCCTCACCGCGTGTTAGTAACCCACAATCCTCCCCCTGCCCACACTCCCATGACCACCGATAATCCCTCCCTGATCAAACTCGACGGCGTGACCAAGGTCTTCCTCACCGACGAGGTCGAGACGCACGCCCTGTCCGGCATCCACATGGACATCCGCAAGGGCGAGTATGTCTCCATCGCCGGCCCGTCCGGTTGCGGCAAGTCAACCCTCCTTTCCATCCTCGGCCTGCTCGACACGCCGACCGACGGCACCTACATCCTCAACGGCCGCCCCGTCCAGGGCCTGACGCTCCCCGAGCGCGCCCGCATCCGCAACCGCGAGATCGGCTTCATTTTCCAGTCCTTCAACCTCATCGGCGACCTCACGGTCTATGAGAACGTCGAGCTGCCCCTGACCTACCGCGGCATGCCCGCCGGCGAGCGCAAGCAGCGCGTGACCGAGGCCCTGGAGAAGGTCGGCATGGGTCACCGCGCCAAGCACCTTCCCTCCCAGCTCTCCGGCGGTCAGCAGCAGCGCGTCGCGGTTGCCCGCGCCCTCGCCGGCTCCCCGGCCGTCCTGCTCGCCGACGAGCCCACGGGTAACCTTGATTCCAAGAACGGTGACGCCGTCATGGAGCTGCTCCACTCGCTGCACCGCGCCGGCTCCACCATCGTCATGGTCACGCACGACACGCGCTTCGCGCGCCATGCCGAGCGCACCATCCACGTGTTCGACGGCCGCGTCGTCGACGAGCAGGTCGAGGCCGGCTCGGCCCACTGAGTTCCTTCCCTTCGCCGCCACGCCCCAAGCGTGGCGGCTTCGCTTTGGGGGTGATGAGAATGAGCGCTAAGCCAGGACCGCTCCATCACCCGCGCACACCACCCGCTTACGGCTTATCGCTCAAAGCTTACAGCTCTCCGCCATGCTGACCGACCTCCGGACCGCCGCTCGCTCGCTGGGCAAATCGCCCGGCTTCTCCGCCGTCGCCATTGGCATCCTCGCCCTCGGCATCGGCGCCTCGACCGCCATCTTCTCCGTCGTCTACGGCGTCCTGCTCAAGCCGCTGGCCTACCACGACTCCGCCCGCCTCGTGCAGGTGCAGTCGCAGCACCCCGAACAGGGCGTGTCCGTGCTCGCCCCGGCCACTTTCATCGACCTCGCCCGCGAGGCGAAGTCCTTCGCGGCGATCGCGGCCCAGCAGTATTATTACGTCAACCTGACCAAGACCGCCTCGCCGGCGCAGCTGACCGAGGTGCAGGTGACGGACAATTATTTCAAGCTCTTCGGCGTCGCCCCGCTGTTGGGCCGCACCTGGAATCCTGACGAGACTGTCATGGGCGCCGCGCCCGTGGCCGTCATCGGCGAGCAGCTCTGGCGCAGCCAGTTCAACGCCCGCGAGGACATCATTGGCCAGACCATCACCCTCGACGACAGCGGTTACGCCGTCATCGGCGTGATGCCCGCGAGCTTCACCGACCCCTGGGGCAACGCCGCCCTCTGGCGCCCAATGCCCATGAACGGCCCGGCGACCCAGGACCGCCGCTCACGCTACTGGAGCACCTTTGCCAGGCTGAAGGACGGCGTCACCCTCGACCAAGCCGGCGCCGAGCTGGCTGCCTTCGCGCTCCAGCTGGAACAAGCCCATCCAGCGGACCACAAGGGCTGGACGCTCCAGGCGGCCGACCTGCAGGGCCTCGTCGTGGGCAACTACCGCACCGGCCTCTTCGTCGTCACGGGCGCCGTCGCCTGCGTGCTCCTGATCACCTGCGCCAATGTCGCCGGCCTCTCCGTCGTTCGCTCCATCGGCCGGCGCAAGGAACTCGCTGTCCGCTCCGCCCTCGGCGCAACGCGCGGCCATCTCCTGCGCCAGCTGCTCGCGGAAAGCCTCATGCTCGCGCTGGTCGGCGGCGGGCTCGGCATCCTCGTGGCCCACTGGGGCGTCAGCGGCATCACCGGCCTGTTCAGCGACGGCTGGCTGCCGCGCGCCGGCGAGATAGCCATCAACCAGCCCGTGCTGCTCGCCGCCCTTGTCCTGACCCTGGCGACCGGCGTGGCCTTCGGCCTCGTGCCGGCTTGGAGCGCCTCGCGCGCCGACGCCAACGACTCGCTCAAGGACGGCGGCCGCGGCTCGGCCGGCCCCGCCTCGCGCCGGCTGCGCTCCGGATTGGTCATCATCGAGCTGGCCCTCGCCCTCGTGCTGCTCGTCGCCGCCGGCCTGCTGGGCCGCAGCTTCGGCGCCATCCTCCGCCAGCAGCCGGGCATGCAGGTTGACCGCCTGCTCGCGCTGAACGTTTCCCTTTCCTCGAAGCGCTACGACACCGTCGAGAAGCGCCGCGACTTCTACCAGCGCGTCGAGCAGGCCGTCGCCGCCGTGCCGGGCGTGGCCTCGGGCGGCTTCACGCAGACCATGCCCTTCACCTGGGGCATCCCCATCACGCTCGTCCCGGCCGGCGCGAGCAACGTGAACGAACAGAATGTCCCGCAGGTCTTCTACGATTCCGTCAGCGTCGACTTCTTCAAATCCACCGGCGTCGCCCTTCTCGCCGGCCGCACCTTCGCGGCCACCGACGACCCGAAGGCCCCGGGCGTGGTCGTCATCAGCGCGGCGGCGGCGAAGATGTATTTCGGAGACACGAACCCGGTCGGCCGCCGCCTGCGCGGCACCAACGCAGCCCAGCCGGCGGAGTTTGAGATCGTCGGCGTTGTGGGCGATGTGCTGCGCACCGGCCTCGGCCAGAGCCAGCCGCCGCTGCAGGTCTATCGCCCGATCCTGCAGCGCCCGACGGCCTTCGCCACCCTGCTCGTGCGGTCCGACGTCCGCCCTGACACCCTCGCCAAGTCCGTGCAGCGCGCGGTGTGGAGCGTGGACGCCGACCAGGCCATCGGTTCGATCAATCCCGTCGCCCGTCTCGTCTCCAACAGCACGACACAGGCCCGCCTTTACCTGATGCTCTTCGGCCTGTTCGCCGGCCTCGCCCTGTTGCTCTCGGCCATCGGCCTCTACGGCCTCATCGCCTATGGCGTCGCCCAGCGCACGCGCGAGTTTGGCATCCGCGCCGCGCTCGGCGCCAGTTCGGGCGAGGTGATGGCCCTGGTGCTGCGCGAGGGCGCCATGCTGGTCGGCCTCGGCCTGGGCATCGGCCTGGTCGGCGCCTTCGCCGCCGCGCG